>PDWI01005611.1_pt1 | contig 21531 bp, 24 predicted proteins | sample 1430891 | NCBI WGS metagenome assembly PDWI01 (sample SAMN01162508, study PRJNA174530) | Oral metagenome, whole genome shotgun sequencing project. | biome: Marine environment; feature: Marine mammal; material: Swab sample of the gingival sulcus; isolation source: swab sample of gingival sulcus... | reverse complement strand
ACCGCCTTAACAACCATTCAATATATCAACAGGTCCATTTTCAATAGAAATATCAACAATATTAAAATCAGCATTATTTAAAATGCACAACGGGTTTAACAAATACTATAAGAAATGGGATGAAATAGTGACGAGTGGAAAATTGACAAAAAACGTAAGCAATCAAATCATTGAAAATTATTGCTCAGGGGTTTTATATTCCAAAAAATAAAGTCGTCGATTTACTAAATGACTATGAAAAGACCCCTGAAGTAAAAAAAGAATTAGATGATTTGTTTTCCCACAATAGAATTAAAGTATTTATAAAAGCCTTAAACTTTGCTAAAGAAAATGGATTAGGACTTTTAGAAGCAACCGAAGTTATTGAGCCTAACCCTATGGATTTAAATAATTCTTCCTGCTATTCTAATTTATTTAACTGTGACCCCGAAGGGGCTATACTTTATCAGCAAGCTGCAATGGAACAAATTGCAGAAATAGAAGAAAACCAAAATCCAAAAGCTGGTGGAATATCGTCAAATGCTGAATATAAAATAACCAACATAGAACCTAAAAAAGAAAAAAGAAGGTTTTGGAAAAAACTATTTAAAAAATGAAAACCATTGCCAACAATGGCTATAGGTAATTGCTCCTACTCGCCCACTTGCGAAAATCCTTTCAGATTTTTAGTTGGTTTTTATTTGCTGAATCTCCTGCTTGACCACACAACAAATCATACAAAACAACGTTGTGTATGGTTAATAAAGTTGTATGTGATCAATAAAAAGATATTATGAATAGATTAAAAACCCGAATACTATACTTCTTAATTGCCTTAACATTGTATAACTGTTCCAGTGATGAAAGTGATGGGCAAAATATAGAAACAAGCCCACCAAACATAATAACCAAAGTAGTATCGGATATTACTGAAACAACAGCAGTTGGTGGAAGTGAAATATCAAGTGTTGGAAATTTGAATATTACTGAAAGGGGAGTAGTCTATAATACCACTGGGAATCCAAATATAGAAGGAGGTTTGAAAATAATCTCTTCGGAAAGTTCCAATAACTTCAATATAAATATTAATGAACTAGAGCCAAATACGACTTATTTTATTAAATCTTATATTATTACAGAAGGAAGTACCATATATTATGGGAATGAAATTAATTTCACTACGGCGGAATTATTAACATTGCCAACGGTAATTACTTTACCTTTAACCTATAATAAAATATATAAACTAAAAGCAGGTGCAGAAATAATAAGTGATACCCCTATACGTAGAAAAGGAGTTTATTTTGGTACTAGTCCAAATCCTACAGAGATGATTGATGAGTACTGGGCAGAAGGGGATTTTGAACTTTCCCTAGGTGTAGAATTATCTACAACATATTATGTAAAAGCTTTTGCGAAGAATTCTGCCGGCATAGCTTATGGAGATGAAGTAAGCTTTACAACACCTGATAACATTTACGATCTTGGAGATGTTATAACTGATTTTGACAATAATTCTTATTCAACAATAATAGTCAATGGCCAAGAATGGATGCAATCGAATTTAAATGTTTCCCACTTTAATAATGGTGATGTTATCCCTCAGGTCCAAGATGAATACGAGTGGATAAATACAACCTCTCCCGCTTGGTGTTATTATGCGAATGAAACAGAAAATGGAATCGAGTACGGTAAACTTTATAATTATTATGCTGTAACAGACTCCAGGGGTTTAGCACCAAATGGCTGGCGAATACCAAGCCTTTCAGATTGGGAATCCTTAATTGATTTTATTGATGATCTTCGTGGAGATGGTCATAACAAATATTTTAATGCCGCTGGTTTTATGCAAGAAGGAAGTTCCCACTGGAACCAAACAAATATTATTCCAACCAATATATCTGGGTTTACCGCTCTACCTGGAGGTTACAGAGGTTATGCAAGTACAGGCAATGGCAATGTTCCGGTCAGAGCTGTATTTAGTAATCTAAATAGTTTCGCGCATTTTTGGGTCTCTGATAATATTGATGATTTAGATATATATGATAATAATGGTGAAAATCTGAAAGGTCTTAACGCTTATACAGTAAGTATTAGAAGTACTAGTCCTAGCAACACAGGTGAAATTTATATTTCCAACAAAATCAATGGTTATTCAGTCAGATGTATAAAAAATTGACTAAACACAACAACATGTATAATCAATAGCCGGTTATCACCTACTTACGAAAGTTCTTGCGCACTTTCTATTCGGTTTTCATTTGCCAAATCAGTTGCTGAAACACGCAACTACCCATAGCCCGACCGTTGGGGTCCATTCAGCTATCGCTGACCAAAGTTGTTGCGTGCCCCCGCACTCCCGCCCCTTTGGATATGGATCCCAATGGCCTGCCAAACCAAACCGCGGCGCACCGCTTCCCGACCTCTCGATAAAGTGGCCCGCCTATGGGCGGGGGACGGATAATGGCCATCGTACCCCCGTGCGACTCCACGCCCCATCATCTTCCGCTTTTTCGTATCTTCGTCCCCAAGGCAGAACTGCGTTCAGCAGGTCATTGGCAACAATAAAAAGACTAAATGAAAAAAGGAATACTTAAATTTTTAAGCGAAATGGTCCCTGTGGTGATGGGGGTTTTAATTGCCTTACTTATAAATAATTGGAATGAAAACCGAAAAGAAAGAAAGTATGTGGAAGGAGTAATGGACTCCATAAAAAATGAACTTAATGAAACAAAAAAAGACATTGAAACAAAGATTCCCAAACAAGAAAAATTGTTAAATAACTTGAAAAATCATGTAAATGATGAAAATATGTCATTATTACAGATTATTGAAAAATCAGATGGGCTATACACACCGTTTATAAGAACAAATTCTTGGATTGCATTTTCAAACAACAAGATAGAATTGATTGAATATAAAAAACTATCAAAACTAAATGATATTGAGGAAGGGAAAGGTATATTCAAGTCAAAATTAGACTATATTTTAAAATATTTTTACTCTAACTTAAATCAAACCTCAAAAGAGGAGAAAGAAAAATTAATATTTATATTGTCAGACCTTATAAATACCCAAAGACAAATCAAATCTGATATTGAAACTTTCGGAAAACAATAACTGTTGCCAACACGGTGTATAAGCAATATCGGGTCAGATGCTTAACCGAAAATCCAGGTGTTTTAATTAGCCGAACCGCGGCCGCACCGCTTCCCGACCTCTCGATAAAGTGGCCCGCCTATGGGCGGGGGACGGATAATGGCCATCGTACCCCCGTGCGACTCCACGCCCCATCATCTTCCTCTTCTTTGTATCTTCGTCCCCAAGGCAGAACTGCTTTTGGCAGGTCATTGTGTGTCATTCTTAAACATTTAAAACCAATATGAAAGCAGTAATTTATGAAAAATATGGTACGCCAAATGTTCTTAAACTAAAAGACATTGACAAACCCAAGCCCAAAGATGATGAGGTTTTGGTAAAGGTACTTGCCACTACTGTTACTGCTGCTGATGTAAGGTTAAGAAGCTCTGATTTTCCGCCTCTATTTTGGTTGCCCGCAAGGATAATGCTTGGACTTTTTAGACCTAAAAAGAGAATTTTAGGGCACGAACTGGCTGGAATAGTTGAAGAAACAGGAAAAGATGTTACAAAATTCAAGGTCGGCGATAGTGTATTTGGAACTACCACAATGCTCAATACGGGAGCGTATGCCGAATATGTATGCTTACCCCAAAAGTGGAAAAGCGGTGTAGTTGCATCAAAACCCAAAAACCTGGATTACCAACAAGCCGCTGCATTACCTATCGGAGCGATGACAGCGATGTGTCTTTTAGAAAAGGTAAATTTGAAAAATGGACAGAATGTATTGATTTACGGCGCTTCCGGTAGTGTTGGAAGTTATGCTGTACAAATTGCCCATCGGAAAGGGGCAAGAGTAACAGGAGTGTGTAGTTCTACTAATTCTGAAATGGTAAAATCATTGGGTGCCGAAAACTTGATAGACTATAAAAAAGAAGATTACTCCAAGAGCAATGAAAAGTTTGATATCGTTTTTGATGCGGTAGGAAAGACAATGAAATCAAAAGCTGAAAAAGTTCTAAAAACCGGAGGTAGTTTCGTTTCTGTGAAAATGCCCACAAAGGAGAAAGACGAGCATCTTATGCTTATAAAGGAAATGGCGGAAAAGAAAGAACTCATTCCTTTTATCGATAAATATTTCAAACTTGATGAAATAGTAAAAGCCCACGAATATGTTGACACAGGGAGAAAAAGAGGAAATGTGGTAATTGACATAAAACCTCAATCCTCCAAATAAAATGGATACACAACATTATGGGCAATATCAAGTAAAGTTTCAATTCAAGAATCTTATTAACTAACTTTAAAAAATATGTAAACAGTAAAAATTGAAACGGTTAATGTAGGATTTTTTACATTCTTTAAAAATTCCCTTACAGATCCAAAACCAATGTTAATCAATGGTGGTGCCTGGTCAGTTTTTGCTATGGGAATAGTAACGGTTACAGATGGAAACTTGAAAATAGAAAATGGGAAGAAAAAGAACGGTGAGGTTGGAGAGGAAAAGAATAGTTTATTAACATTTAACTTAAAACCTATGGCACTAGAAGAAAAAATAGCCAAAATATTCCATCTAACAGGGGATAATTGGCTCAAACATGCCAATCCGTGGTCAGTATGGACACGTTTTGCAACATTGCCTTTTTTGGTTTTGGCTATTTGGTCACGAGTGTGGATTGATTGGTACAGCGTTATTCCCATTGGTATTATCGTTGTTTGGCTTATATTCAATCCTATTCTGTTTAAAAAACCCAAAAGTTTTGATAGTTGGGCAGCAAAGTCAGTCATCGGAGAAAAATACTGGTCACAGAGAAAGAAAAAAGCAGTCCCACAGCACCATCATGTAATGATTACAATTCTGACGGTTTTGCAATCTCTGGGAAGCATCATTCTTCTAATCGGACTGTGGAGACTTGATATACACATAACGATTCTGGGAATGGTGACGGTATACCTATCAAAAATGTGGTTTTTGGATAGGATGGTATGGATATATGGAGAAATGACCGAAGGTTAAAAACCCTGAAAGTTTTTACTTTTAGGGTCTTGTTGTTATAATGAAAATATTATTGATTGACTTTAAAAAACCATGGTAAGAATCATATCAAGCCCAAATCGTGGAAACTCTCCCAAAATGGGATTTCTAAAAAACTTCCATATTGCTTTTGCAAAAGGGGATCGAAAATTCATCACCAAAAGTGTTACCGATACATTCGTTTTGGATATGATCGGTGACAAAAAATTTGAAGGAAAAGAAAAATTCGTAGAGGAACTGAAAAACATACCGGCTCACAAGATAAGTCAATTAACACTCGACAAAATCCTATCATATGCAGTAAATGGCATGATGAAACTGGAAAACGGAAAAACATATGCCTGCTTTAAAGACATTGCTGAACTTTGGCAAAGATTTATGTCCGGGAACACACTATCCAAGATACCGAATAAGGTCAACAATGAAATATACTCACTTTATACCGACTATGAAGGCGACCATACAAAACCTTACACCGCAATTTCAGGTTGCAAAGTTGAGCGTTTGGACAATATTCCAAACGGAATGGTGGGAAAATCATTTAGTGGAGGAAAATATGTGAAAACTATGGTCAAAGGTGACTTAATAAAAGGTTTAATCGTTAATCATTGGTCGAAGATATTTAAAATGGATTTAGACAGAAATCACATTGCAGACTTTGAGGTATTTGGGGAAAAGGCACAAAACACCTCAGATGCGGAAGTAGATTTTCATGTTGGCATAAAATAGAACGCTATGACTGAATTGGAAATAACAACAACCCCTGAATTTAAAGCAAAGTTGGAAACTTATCCCGACTTTGTTCGGGATAAATTGGAGCGTTTAAGAGCATTGGTCACTGAAACAGCCGAAGAAATCCCAGAGATTACATACTTGGAAGAAACCTTAAAATGGGGAGAGCCAAGTTTCCTGACCAAAACAGGAAGTACATTGCGAATGGATTGGAAAAAAAAGACCCCAGGCCAATATCAAATGTATTTTAAATGTACAAGTAGGTTGGTAGGGACTTTTAAATTGGTGTTCGGGGAATTATTTGAATATGAAAAGAACAGAGCCATCATTTTTCAACTCGACCAAGAAATACCTGTTATAGAACTGAAAAAATGTATAAAAGCAACATTAATGTACCATAAAGTAAAAGACGATTTAACTTTGGGGATATAAAATAGGATTAAATGTTTTGCCGGGTCTGTAAATGCATGGATATGGATATCCCCATAACACCTTTTACGAATACATTGCCTATTAAAAGGCTTGGAAATCCACTAGGGCAAAAAACGAAAATAACTGTTCCCTATTTTTACATAAAGAATTGGAGTTTTAAAAAAGTGGGGCAGTATTATACTAAACTTACCGACAATTTATACAAATACGAAGGGGTCTTTAGAAATTTTGTGCTGACTTACCTGTTGGCAATTTTAGATTTGTTACAACTTACCCTAGACTATTCGAAAGAAGTTTTAGGGTACGGGGTAAAAAACGTAGCTTGGCAGCATCAAAAACCAACAACGCCTTGTTGCGTTACAACATTGAATCCAAGCCTGCGTTCTAAAAAATCTACAAATGAATATAGAAGTAACAGCAATAAGCATAGTTGATATATTATCTATTTCCACCGCATTTATGTTGGGTTTGTTATTTCTTACCTCAAAAAGTAAAAATAACAAGGCAAATATATTCTTAGGGCTGTTTTTATGGTCGCTAAGCACAGAGGTTTTAGCTTCTTTTTTAGACGGACAAGAAATGGAACCGCCTATAATAGCAACAGGTTCATTAACACTTCCGTTGCTGTTTTTGTACATTATTAAAACCTTGGATTATAGGTTTAAAGCGTGGCACATATTATTGGTGCTTCCGTTTTTAACCGAATTTGCAGAAATTGTTCCCGAAGCTTTCTATTACATATTTAGCATTTTACTACTCTTGTATATCTTAAAACTTCTAAAAAAACATCAACGAAAATTAGGCGATTTCTATTCCGATACCGAAAACAAGACCCTGTCCTGGATTAAAATATTGTTTATGTTTATTTGTTTTTCAACTTGTTTTGGAGTGTGGAAGACCTTGTCGGGCTACAATTTGAATTTGTAATGGAGTATTTTGCAACAGCATCAACCGTGCTAACCTTGATGATGATTTATTGGATCGGATACAACGGGTTTACACAATCTGAAATTTTTAATGCGACTATTTTTGATTCTGACGAAAAAGAACCACCACAACCCGAAGTAGAAGCATCGGAAAAAGAAATAGCAATTAAAGATGAAGATGACGGAATAGAAGAGAAAGCAACTACTGGGATTTTCAATCAGCTTACCCAAAAAATCAAAGACAATAAATTGTTCTTGCAAAAGGACATTACGATTAGAAGACTTGCCAGTCAGCTTAAAATAGATGAAAAAGAACTTTCAAAACTCATAAAAACACATACAAAAAAGAACTTTTACCACTTTATCAATCAATTTAGGGTAGAGGAATTCAAACGATTACTAAAAACCAAAAAAGCCAATCACTTATCCTTACTCGGACTATCCGAAGAAGCTGGTTTTTCCTCTAAATCAACATTTTATAATGTTTTCAAGACTTCCGAAGGCGTTACGCCAAAACAATACCAAGACCAATTGAATAAGTCCGGATAATCGTTAGCCGGACTTATTGTATTGTGAAATCCACACTACTGGCAATACTTTTGCATTCCAAGGATTGAACAATAAATTTTAATAAAATGACAAAGAAACTTTTAACGCTCGGTATAATTGCCTTGAGCATTTTAACAACAGTTGGTTGTAACAACGATGACGATTCGATAACACCGACTACTCCAATTGGAACAGCTAATCCCGAGTTGGATATTACCAATGTTGTTCCATCAAGTTTAGGGAGTGCTTATACAAGCAACTTTAATCGCTATACCAAAGTAACGACACCTAATGGGGGGGCAATCCATATCGTTGCCCAAGACCTAATTACAGATGAACAGATGGTGCGTTGTAAAAGTATTTTACAATTTTATTTAACCGATTATCCAGGTTCCCGGTATGGAGCGGATAAATCGGCTGTGGCCAATAAAATGGCAGAAAACAACGCTATTTTATGTTTGTTGAATGGGCAAGATGATGGAAATAATCCAGTAGGTAATCAAGTAACAGGACAGCCATTATACCAAAACGAAATTCAAGTAGAGGGACATTCCTGGTATATGAATCAAAACTACCAATATCGTGATGCAGCTTACGAAGAGATTTTACATTTAGTACACGATTACGGTATTGGGGTAGACGGGGCAAACGCAAACCCTGGAGCTGCACCAGCATATCAAACTGAAATTAGGGCAGCACAAGCTAACGCTTTGGCAAATAACATTTGGGCCATAGGTACCGAACAATCGATGATTACAGAATGGACCAATGAGAATAGTCTTTCCCAAGAATATTTAGCTTCGGTAATTGACAGTTATTATGGTCTCTGGGGAGCTTATACAGAAAGTGCCACAAATGGAATGTGGGGAATGTATATTGCCAAGGCAAGAGCCGATATGCAAACCGAAGACCCAATGGGGTATGCCTTAGTAGATAAATTCTTTCATTCCTATATAACATATAATGCCCGTATTGACGCATCGTTAGACGGAAATTTCTCATTAAGGTTCGATGCTTCCAAACCCTATACACATCATTCAAGATATTTAAAAGACATTACGCTTTTAGGAAGTAACAATAACACCGTTACAGTGAACGGGTTGAACAATGATATTACTGGTAATTCCGGAACAAATACAGTTATTTTTTCTGGAGCATCTACAGAATATAACGTAGTAACTAGTAATGGTGTAACTACAGTAACTGATAATACAACAAACCGTGACGGTGTAAATACCTTACAGAATATTGAAAAATTACAATTCACGGACTTAACAATGGATTTGTAAAATTACTGCCTATAACAATGTGTATAAGCAATAGCGGTTCAAGTTAACACTTGAACCGCTATTCTTTTAATTTAAGTATATCGTAACCTAGAAAGTAGTTGAATAAAATCCGTTGGGGGTCCATTCAGCTATCGCTGACCAAAGTTGTTGCGTGCCACCGCACTCCCCTCCCCTTTGGACATGGATCCCAATGACCTGCCAGACCAAGGCCAATGGCCGGTAATCATCCCCAGCGGTAGCCGCCCATCGGGGGAAAACGTATTACAACATAGGCTAAAGGCAATCTGGCCCCGCTTCTTGAACTCCCGATCCAATAAATCCAACAACCTACGGTAGCTACGCTATCTGGTCGACGAACAATAATCCGGGGCCCCGACCATAAACATCTGCCGGATTCCCAAATCATTGTTGATTGAATTCATTACCTTTACATTCTGCAAGGCAGAACCGCATTTAGCAGGGCATTAGGCACGATCCCCCATAGACTCGTAGAAACTTTAGTACGTCGGCCAACGTAAAAATCGAGAAAATGGGTACAAAACGATAAGTATAAAAAACTGATTACCAGTAATTTGATTTTACGTTAGTCAGAAGCTAAAACTGAATACCGACAATGGATGGATTACAGAAAAAACTTGCGATTATTTTCCTGCCCTCACTATTTTGGTTAGGATTAACAGCCTTGGGCTTTGGTGCTCAAAGTCTCTCAAATATTATTGAATTATTTGTAATTTTCATTTTATCCCTTGCAAGTGCTCTAATTCCGGATAAAACGGTACAGTTTAAGCACCTTATGACCATCCTTTTTATAATCGTATTTTTGGCTCGGTTATTGATGCCCAACATCCCTGAATAAAAACTTTAAAAACATCATTATTTATGCGTAACCTATTTTATATTTCCTTTGCTTTATTTGCATTGAATGCTTGTAAAACCGACAAAAATAAAACAAGCACCACTACCGATGGGCATTCTGCCGAATATGCCCTAGATTATGAAGGTGTTTATAAAGGCACTTATCCCTGTGCCGATTGCAGCGGTATTCAAACGGTACTTACTTTAAATCCGGACAAGACTTTTGTTTATGAAACCGTTTATCTGGACAAGGAAGACGGGCGGTTTGTGGATAAAGGCAAATACACTGTAAAAGAAAACACATTGACCATTCAACAAGGTGGCAAGCCCATCCATTTCCTTGTGGGCGAAAGTGCCGTGACACTATTGGGCAATGACCTAAAGCCCAATACGGACAGATTGGCAGATTTTTATATCTTGAAAAAGCAAGGCAATTTTAACTACCAAGGCAAATACGAAACCTTCAACGAAGAAAAAGGAGGTTATACACAAACCTTATCCATACTACCCAAAGCAAATGATTATGAAGTTACCTTTTCAGCATCTAAGGTAAAAGACAGGGAAAATTGCCGTTTTGAAGGTGTTGGGCAAATGAAAAATGACACGCTTTGGGTCAATATTTCCAATGAAAAAGACAAAGAAGTGCCAATGTACATTGCCCCCTCACACGACAATCTAGGCGTGGAGGTCTTTACCGCTGATTCTGAGGAAAGGTCTTATATGATGCGATACTGTAAAGGAGGAGGCTCTTTAGCCGGGAAATACCTTAAAAATACAGTTACAGCGAACAGCATAGGCGTTTTCAACAAGCAAAATACCATTGCCGAGGTCTTACGGACCTTACCCAATGTTCAAGTTCAGAAAAAAGTAGGACACGGGGAATTTGCAGAAGATGTGTATGACGACTATGAAATATACAACCACAACGACCAATTGCTTTTCACCCTTACGCCAAAAGACACGACTGATGTTCATCAAAAAATAAATACCGTGATGGTAAACAGTCCTTTCTTTAAAACCGACAAAGGCATTAATGTCAATTCTACTTATGGAGACATCAAAAAAGCCTATACCATTAATGGCCTTGCCCCTACAAGGGAACATATCGTCTTTAATGTAGATGAAATCAATGCCAATTTCAGCATCTCAAAAACCAAATTGAAAAAAGGTTGGTGGGATGAAAAAAACAAAAAAGTAAACGAAGATAAGATACCTTTAGAAGCAAAAGTCGATGATTTTACCTTATGGTGGATAGACAAAGTGATAATAGAGTAATGATAAAACCAAAAAAACTCAATCAAGGCGATAAAATAGCAACTATATCCTTATCCTGGGGAGGTGCAGGGGAACTACCACAGCGTTACCAAGCAGGAAAACAACAAATTCAAGAAGTATTTGGATTAGAGGTCGTAGAAACCGAACACGCATTAAAATCGGCACAATGGATCTACAAAAACCCCAAAGCTAGAGCCGAAGACCTGATGGAGGCACTTAAAGACCCTTCCATAAAAGCCATCATATCCAACATAGGTGGGGAGGATAGCATAAGAATGTTACCTTATTTAGACTTGAATATCATAAAAAACAATCCTAAAATCTTTATAGGTTTTTCCGATGCTACGGTAACGCATTTTTGTTTTTATAAAGCGGGAGTAACTTCTTTTTACGGCACCTCTACCATGGTGGGTTTTGCCGAAAACAACGGAATGCACGCCTACCAAATAAAAGATATTCGACAAACCCTGTTTGCCAACCAAATGAGAGGTGCCATACACCCCAATACGCAAGGCTGGACCTCTGAACGCCTAGAATGGAACAAGCCGGAAAATCAATCTATCGCAAGAAAATTACAAAAATCAACCGGCTGGAATTTTTTACAAGGCACAAAAGCCGTCACCGGCAGGTTATTAGGTGGTTGCCTGGAGGTCTTGGAAGTATTGAAAAACACTCCATTATGGGTGGAACCCAATGACTGGAAAGGGAAAATACTATTTATGGAAACTTCTGAAAGTATGATGCCGCCACACTATTTTAAAAGTATTCTAAGAAACTATGCCGCTTCGGGCATATTACATAATATCAATGGCTTGATCATGGGAAGACCCTACCATAATAAGTATGCAATGGAGTATCAATATATCTTGGAACAAGTAATAATAGGCGAAGAGAAACTAACCGACTTACCCATTGTTACTAATATGGATTTTGGGCATACTTGCCCCATTTTCACGCTTCCTTATGGCATAAAAGCAGAAATAAATCCTTTACAAAAGCGTTTTTCTATCATTGAAAATGCTTTGATATAAGTAGCCAGTGACTAACAAGGTGTATAAGCAATAGCGGTTTAAGCGATAAAACGAAAGTATAACATAAAAGAAAGGTCAGTGCAAAACGGAAAGGTTTGTGGGTAGAAATCCGCTACTACCCATAGCCTAACCGTCAGACTGCGCAATAACTATCCGTTTCTTAATAACTTTGTTGATTACCCTTTACCTTCCTAGAGCCATAACATCTTGATATTGATTATCTTAAGATTATAGATTTTATAACAGGTTTTAACAGGGACCAACTGGTCATGATGGATTTCGAATCCTGTCTGGCTCCCGATTCTTGGGCGCGGATAGTCGATATGTTCGTAGATATCCTTCCAATGCCGGAACTGGGCTTCAAGGATGTGCTGAACAGTGAAGGCAGGCCGCCCTACCACTCGTCCGACATGCTCAAGCTCTATCTCTACGGCTATAAGAACATGCTACGCTCGTCAAGGCAACTCGAACATGCCTGTAAGGTCAACCTGGAGGTAATCTGGCTATTGAAGGGCCTCAGGCCATCGGCCAGAAAGATCGCCTATTTCAGAAAGGACAATGCAGGGGCGTTCAAGAAAGCGTTCAGGCACTTTGTGGTGCTGCCCAGGGACTGGGAGCTGATCGGTGGGGAGACCATCGCCATCGACTCCTTCAAGATAAGGGCGCAGAACGCGCTCAAGAACAACTTCAACCGGAAGAAGCTGGAGCGCCACATCGATTACATAGACAACAAGATCCAAGAGTACCAAGAACAGTTGGACCAGGGCGACGATGATATCGACCAAGAAACGGTCCAAGAAAAGATCGCCTATCAGGAATCCAAAAAGCAGAGATACCGTAACATTGAAAAACGGTTACGGGAGAGCGGGGAAAGACAGATCAGCCTTACCGATCCCGACGCAAGGGCCGTGGTACTCCACCGCAACATCGTAAACGTGGGCTACAACGTACAGGCAGGCTGCGATGCAAAACACAAACTCTTCGTCAACAACGATACGGGCACCGTAAACGACACACACGCCCTCTCGCCCATGGCGCTGGACGCTAAAAGACTTCTGGGCGTCGAGCACATGAACACCCTTACCGACAAAGGGTACACGACCGCCAAACATCTCGAAAAATGTACCGACAACGGCATTACGCCCTTCTCGTCGCCCAAAGTACATTCCTCACAGCACAACGGGCTCTATCCCATAATCGATTCCAGATACGATCCAGAGCAGGATACATATACCTGCCCCGATGGACGGATATTGACCACCAACGGGAACGTTTACCATAAGGCCGGGCACAAGGCCAAGCATTACAAGAACAGGAAAGCTTGCGAAACATGCCCTGTAAGGTACATGTGTACCAGAAACAAAAACGGCCGATTTATAGAACGTTCCATTTATCAGGAGGCATTGGAGGAAAACCAAAAGAGGATCGAACAAAATCCCGATTACTACAGATCAAGGCAACAGATTACCGAACAACAGTTCGGGACACTAAAAAGACAATGGGGATTCACCCATACCTTGATGAGGGGGAAAAAGAACGTCCTCTCCGAAGTGAACCTGATCATGATATGTTACAATCTTAAAAGGCTTATGTCGGTTCTTGATCCTAAAGAGCCCAAGAAAAGACTGGAACGGCTTAGACTTGAACTATCATTGGGCTCATTTCCCGCCATTGCATGCCACTTTCCTTTTCAACCTAATTTGTTCTACGAACAAAAAATCATCAGTAAAACCAACGACACATCGCTATAAATCAAAACCGATCACTTATTTTTATTCAAAACAGGGTTTCTGCGCAGACTCCCGTTGTAAAACATACCGAGAAAATTCTGCACATCAAAAAACTTCTATCTAAATTTTGAAATTAGTAACTTTTAAGTTACATTTGAAAAATGAATAAAATCAGAGAAGTAATAGCATATAAACATTATTTTGAGGAATTTCTTTTGGCTCAACCGACTAAAGTTCAAGACAAAATATACAAAGTCGTTGAAATAATCGAGACTTATCAAAGAGTTCCTTCTAATTACCTAAAAGCAATTACTGGAACAAACGGACTTTATGAGACACGAATAAAACTTGGCTCGAATATTTGGCGGGTGTTTTGCTTCTTTGACAAAGGAAAACTTGTCATTCTTTTGAACGGATTTCAAAAAAAGACACAGAAAACACCAAAAAAAGAAATTGACAAAGCATTGAATTTAATGAAATCGTATTACGAAGAAAAAAACAAATAAAATGGAAACTAAAAGCTGGAAAGAGATAAAGGATTCTGTTTATGGAAAAAAAGGAACGGAACGTAGGGACGAACTCGATAGAGATTTTGAGTCATTTAAAATAGGACTGCTTTTAAGAAAAGCTAGAGAAGACAAAAACCTGACCCAAGAACAACTAGGAGAGTTGGTAGACAAAAAAAGGACTTATATTTCGAGAGTAGAAAACAATGGAAGTAACCTAACGCTAAAGACATTGTATGACATCGTTGAAAAAGGACTTGGTGGAAAAGTGAAAATATCAATCGAAATATAAAAAAGTACGTTTTACAACAATGGCTATAAGTAATTGCTGCTACTCGCCTACACTGAAAATTCCTGCGGAATTTTCAGTGTAGTGTGTATTTGAAAAGTTAAGTACTAACCCACGCAACTACCCATAGCCCAACCGTTACCTGCAAGCTAAAAATAAAACGAAATGAAGAAAATATTAATAATAATTCTAACAACATTAAGTCTTACTAAAGGAGTTGGACAAGAGAAAACTTTTCCGCAAGACCCACAAGAAGCTATATTTGTAACTTCTGACATTCAAAACTTTTGGATAGCATTTGATTTAATAGAAAACTCAAACGGAAACCCTTTCGAAACTTATTTAAAAAATGGAACTATTGGACTTAAAGGTTTTATTCCAAATAGAATAATTAGTGCGGACTCTTTATTAAATATGGTAAAAAGACGAAAAAAAGATTATGAAAAAATCAGAGCAATTGAAGTAAAAATTAAAGAAGTAGAAAAAAAGGTTAAACCATATTTTTATGCCTTGGAATATTGGTATCCATATGCTGTTTACCCTCCTGTATATTTTGTTGTTGGACGCTTTAATAGTGGCGGAACTATATCTGAAAATGGATTGCTCATTGGAGCTGAAAAACTAACGAGTTTAGACCATCTTCCTGAATTAATAATTCACGAATCAATACATTTTCAGCAAAAATGGCCAGAAGGTAGAAAAACAAATTTACTTCAACAATCAATACTTGAAGGAATGGCTGACTTTATCGCAGAATTAGTAACTGGAATAAAAGGAAATCAAGAAGCAAATAAATACGGAAACAAACATAAAGAAGAGTTATGTAAAGAGTTTGTAAAAAAAATGTACGGAAATGATATGCAAGATTGGCTTCATGGAACAAGTGGAAAAGACAAGCGACCGAACGATTTGGGGTATTGGATTGGCTACGAAATAGTAAAAGCCTACTTCGTTAAGGCAAAAGATAAGAAATTAGCTGTTAATCATATTTTAAATATAGAGGATTATGACAGATTTATAAGAGAGAGTGGATATTTGGAAAAATATATGAAATAAAGCCAAGTGAAATTCATAATGTAAAAATTAAAGAAACCATTATGAACGGAAAAACAACTTACAAAGAAAAATAAAATAACTTCTGCTAACATTGTGTATAAGCAATAGCGGTTCAGGTTCTTAATCCAAAGTTTGGGCATTTTTACCCGCCAAACCTTATTTCTGATTTTTTCGTAATTTTGAAAAATTAGAAATAATGTTTGGCTAAGTGCAGTGCTGAAATTAAAGTTTTCGTTTTTTTATCCGCTATTGCCGATACACTAAACCGTTGTAGAACATTAAAGAAACATCCTTGACTAACTGTAACAATTTTAAAAAACGCAATCTTTAAAGGAAAACATAACCAATGAAAACACTATTTACCTTTCTTTTTACTTTTGTGATTTTACAATCTTGCTCACAAACCAAAATTGATTATTTAAAAAACAATCGATTAGATTTGACTTCATCTGAGTTCGACTTTCCACAAAAAGATTTTAATATAATTGGATTTGGTGCTTATCACGGAAGTGCCAAAACCGAAAAAACCGAATTTGCTTTAATCAAATCTCTAACGAAAGACGGAACAATAAAATATTATCTTCCAGAAACGGACTTTAGCATTGGACACTATTTTAATCAATATTTAAAAACAGGCGATACCATTTTACTAAAAGATTTAGTTTATAATTATGGAACGAGAGTACCACAAGAGAAAAGTGTCGAAACATATGAAAAGTGGAAAGAAATAAAAAATCTCAATGATAAACTTCAAGAAAAGGACAAATTGAGAGTTGTCGGAATTGACCTTTTGGTAACGTACAAATACACTTCTAAACATTTGTTAGAAGTTATCGACTTTGAACAAACCCAAGAAAAATCGTTAAAGAAAATAGTCAATATGGTACAATTGGACACAACTGACTTTTCACCATATTACAATAGTTATTCCAAAAATATTTTAAGGACTTTTGTTGAAGATTACGAGAAAAATCCAGATAAATTTGAAAAAAATATTAACAATAAATTCGTTTTTGAACACTTAATCCAAAATCTAAAATATACATTCAAGAATTTCGACAATTCATCTAAACGAGAACAAATAATTTATGACAACTATTTAAATTTAAGCAGTTTATATAACTTTGACAAAAAACCACAATTTCTACGTTTCGGTTTTTTCCATTTAGAAAAAGAAAGAGAAGGAGAAGGAGAAGGAAATAAAGTATCCTTTTTTACAAAGTTAATCGAGAATAATATTTACAATCGTAAAGATATCATTTCTGTTATTGGCTATCTCACGAAAAGTAGAGTACTTTGGGATGTTGTTTATGACGACAATAAAGATTACAAAACTTATACTACAGAAGGTGGCTATGGAATTGGTGATTATGAAAAAGAATATTTTCGAGGTATTGAAAATTTAAAGAAAACTAAATTGTCTGATATTACACTCTTTCGATTAAATAAAAAGAATACACCATACAATGATGGAAATCCTGATTTAATGGAAATTGTAATGATAGGGGAAAAATCGAATAGTGAAGAAGTAAAAGGGAAATCAACTACTGATTTTTTAGATTATGCAATTTTAATTTGTAATTCAAAAGCAAATATTCCAATTCAAGAGATGAAATAAAAACGCTCTACAACAATGGCTATAGGTAATTGCTAGTTCTCGCCTACTTCTGAAAATCCTTTTCGGATTTTCAACTTGGTGCATACTTACGGAATTTATTGCTAAATTCACATGATTAAGCATATACTAAACCATTATTTGCAAGTTATAGGGACGACAATCAATATTTTGGGGCTGTTCATGGTTTTTTTAGGTTCTTGCAATTCACAAACAAAAGAAATGAACGACGTTGATAATATATTACAGCAACAAATCGAGAATAATAAAACGCCATCCGTTCAATATGTTATTTTCAGTAAAGACAGTATAATACACAGATTTGAGGCTGGTTTTGCCGATATAAAAAATAAAATAAAAACAACTGGGAATACGACATATAATGCTTATTCCGTTACTAAAACATTTACAGCCTTGGCTATCTTGCAATTGGCGGAACAGGGGAAAATCGAAATAGAACAGCCCGCAAAAAAATATTCTGAAGAATTTCCTTATTCGTCGGACATTACAATACGACAACTACTAAACCATACGGCAGGTATTCCAAACCCAATTCCTTTAAATTGGGTACATTTAACAGAAGAGCATAAATTCTTTGACAGAAATAAATTTTTCAGCCCTATATTCTCCGACAACAAAAAGGTTAAATCAAAACCCAATCAAAAATATACTTATTCCAACTTAGGCTATGTTTTACTTGGACAACTCATTGAAAACGTTTCGGGTATTGCTTACGAAGATTATACTCGCAACAATATTCTAAAACCACTTGGTATCAAGGAAACTGAAATGGACTTTGTAGTGCATACCCCCAATCATCACGCGAAAGGCTATCACAAAAAATACAGTTTGTCCAATTTTGTTTTGGGTTTTATGATTGATAAATCAAAATTGGTAAACGGAACAGAAGGCAAGTGGAATGCTTTTAATCCCATTTATGTTAATGGGGCATCTTACGGTGGCCTGATTGGTAATGTAAATTCATTTGTAAAATACATTCAGGAATTATCAAGACCAAATGGCAAGTTGATAACAGACGAATACAAAGAACGACTTTTTATTGAAAATTCCACTAATCAAGGAAAAGCGACAGGAATGTGTTTGTCTTGGTTCAAAGGGGAACTTTGCGGAAATGGATATTTTTGTCACGCAGGCGGTGGTGGAGGTTATTATTGTGAAATACGCATTTATCCCAAAAAAGGGATAGGGAGTGTGATCATGTTTAATAGAACAGGAATGAGTGATGAAAGGTTTTTGGATAAACTTGATACATACTACATCAATGAATGAGAGCTGGCAGGTAACAAGGTAGTCCGCCAAAAAAGGGATAATCGCTTTTCAGGGGGAAGTCCTGTCCGAGTCTTTTGGACATCGCCTCTATCGGGGTGCTATCGAAAATCATTGCCGATGGACTCGAAGACCTTGTTCTTGTCTGCATCCCACCTGGACCCAATTGTCCTATCGTGCTTTCGTTCATCCTTCAGGACCGCATCACTAGTGGTATGGGACAGGTCAAGTTCTTCAATGCCCGTATGGGCGGCACCATTCTTTTGTCCGGTCACGGAATAGATGCCATTATCTGTCCATTGGGCGTATCGACCATAATAATCATTGTAGGCCTTATCAAAAACCACAAAAGAACCTTTTTCCCTAGTTCAAACCCTTTAAGAAAATATGGTCGTGGGTTGATTTTTACGTTAGTCAGAATTAAACCCTTCGATAATTTACAAGTCCAATAGGATAAAATATATAAACTTACAGTTATGAACATTGTCCCGAGAATAACATTATACCTTCTTATACCTATTTTCTTTTCATGCCAAAAAGATGATGGTACAAACCTACCTACTGAAAGCCCATTACAATTTAAGTGGGCGAAAACATTAAAAGGACCAAGTGAAGAAGACGAAATCGATGCAGTTGCTTCTGACCAAGAAGGCAATGTTTACATCAGTGGAAAGTTTGAGGATGACTTAACCATAGAAGGGCAGGACGCTATTATTTCAAGCAATGGAATGGCGGATATTATGGTGGTGAAATATGACAAAGATGGCAACTGGAAATGGACAAGGCATTTCGGGAGCACAGAGGAAGACAATATTTTTGATGCCGCTTGCGATAAGCAAGGAAATTTGGTTTTAAGCGGGTATTTTAAAGGCATCGTTCAGTTTGGGGATTATACCCTTAATTCGTATGGAGGTTTGGATATGGTTGTTTTAAAAATAAGTCCGGACGGAACTGTACTTTGGGCAAACAATTATGGAGGTAGCGGAAATGATGGCGGAAATGAAATTGTTGTAGGAAATGACAATAAAATTTTGGTAGGAGCTGAATCTGACGGGACTTTTGAAGGGATAGCCAATACAGGAAATCAGGATGCCTACCTATTATCATTGACCGAAAACGGTAATATATCCTGGATACGAGCCATAAAGGGAACCGGAATCGCCAGGGCTAAAGCGATAGAGGTAGACGATTTTGGAAATGTGTATATGGGAGGCGATTTTATGGATTCCAATTATATAGAAGACAATGGTGCTTCCATTGAACTTGAAGCATTTGGCGATAGAGATGCCTACTTGGCCAGTTTTACAGGTAATGGTACATACAGATGGAGTAAAAGTTGGGGGAATGATGGAGTAGATTTTTGTAAAGGTATTGTGACGACCTCACAAAATGAAATCTATGCCGTAGGGCAATTTCAAAAAACAGTAACCTTTGATGAAAATAACTTGTCGTCCATAGACAATACCAAAGATTTGTTTGTGTGGAAAATAGATCATACGGGAAGCACAAAATGGTTACGCCATGTTTCATCAACCGAGAAATTATCGGGAGCAGAGGTCGCAATAGACAGTTATGATAATTTAATTTTTGGACTAGGCATTACGGGTACTACGAATTTTCAAATAAGCAATTCAGCCTTTAAAAGTGTTTCCCCTTGTGGTGGGATAAGATGTCCTGTTCTGATAAAGTATGATAAAACCGGAAACAACATGGATCATATTACAGCTAACCATTCCAATGATGGAAGATTTGGTGAAATAGCCGTAAGTAACAACACCGTTTATATAGATTGTGAAATCATAGGAGGTTCATACATTTTCGGAAACGATGAAGTTACAACAACCAACAATTCAAAAGATGCTGTAATAGTAGCGATCAAATTATAAAAACTGGATACAACACGGTGTATAAGCAATAGTGGGTCAGTTGCTTAACCCAAAGCTCAGGCATTTTTCCACTACTGCCCATGATCCTATTTTATTTTGGGGTATATGTGAAATGGAAACTGATTATTTGTCGTATTTTAAGGTTTATTTGGTATTATAACGGAAAAAATCATGAAAAGTCAAAACATTGCAATTATTAACCAATTTGAAGTTCCAGCATTATCAGAAAATGATTTTTTGGAGTTTTTCAAAACACATATTAAACTGATTGCCTCACAACATGGAAATATGGAGTGTCGTCTATTTAAAAACAGTGATGATAAAAATATCGTAAACTATACTTCAATCGTTTGTTGGCAAAACCAAGAAGCAATGAAAAAAGCCGGAGCCAACATCAACGAAGCCTCAGAAAAGGCAGGAATCGATATTGTTGCATTTCAAAAAGAACACAATATAAAAGTTATCAATCGTATTTGTTCAGAAGTTCCTGTTTTATAATTTAAAAAAGAGAAATGGGTTTTGTAGGTTCAACAATAATCTATGCGTTTATGCAAGATGGCCACCAAACAGATTGTTTTTGTAGAACAGAAAGACAAACAGCAGGCAACGGCCAGATGGGTAAGGCGAGTTGCGGTATTTGTCTGCGAATATAAGCAATGGGAGCCTTTGGACGTTATTCTCCTTACCCGATGTTGGTGGCAGTGCCGATAGGTTATGGTCGGTCAATGCTTTTTAAGGAAAGGCCCTGGGCCATTGCCACTAACATGGGCTATACGCAATTTGGCACGACCCTTTCCGTATTTACAATTTTATGTAACTTGCAGTTACAACAATTCAAAACCCAGGGCCGTACTGCGCGTAACCCTTCCGTTATGGGCAGCCGTAAAACAATGCAATAAAAATGGAATTATACGGACAACACAGCAAAAGCATACCTCAAAAACTGACTATTCACGTTTTGGAAATTTTGCTATTATGGTT
>PDWI01003640.1_pt1 | contig 21531 bp, 20 predicted proteins | sample 1430891 | NCBI WGS metagenome assembly PDWI01 (sample SAMN01162508, study PRJNA174530) | Oral metagenome, whole genome shotgun sequencing project. | biome: Marine environment; feature: Marine mammal; material: Swab sample of the gingival sulcus; isolation source: swab sample of gingival sulcus... | reverse complement strand
CCTGCTCAAGTTGAAAGTTTATTAAATCAAATAATTAAAGTTGCAAGAGCAAATAATATATTAAAAGATTTAAAAATAGAAAATATTTCAAAAAATGAATATCATGATACTGTAACTAAAATACATAACTGGATTCATGCTATAAAAAATAAGGTTATAATGGATGGACTTCATATATATGGTGATATTCCTAAAAATGAACGTTTTTTAAATATGGTAAAGGGATTATCAAGTTTAGAACAAGAGGGAGTAATGTCTCTTTCTGATGCAATAATAATTGCATTAAATGAAAATCCAGAAAAAATAACAGAAGAATTATTAAATGATGAACTAGATAATACGAAAAATTATAAAATATATGAAATGGCAGATGATATATCTAATAAAATAATAAAAAAATTAAATGATTTAGATTTTAATAATAAATGTATTACAGATAAATTTATAAATGAGTTTATAAAAAGTGGTAATACTAATGAATTACTAGCTACACTTAAATTTATTTGTACAGAAATAGTACCCGCATTAAAAGGCTGTATAAAAGAAAAAACATCATTTATTGATGGGCTAAATTCAAAAATGGTAGAGCCATCTTTGGGTGGAAATCCAACAAGAGGAAACATAAGACTTCTTCCAACTGGTAGAAATTTCTACTCAATTAATCCAGAAGAAGTTCCATCTAAATCTGCATATAAGATTGGTAGTATGCTTGGTAAGCAACAATTAGATACTTATTTTAAAGAAAATGGTTCATATCCAACAAACATTGCTATTGTAGTATATGCAACAAATACTATGAAGACTTATGGCGAAGATTTAGGTGAAATATTTTATTTAATGGGAGTTGAACCTGTGTATCTTTCTGATACAAAAACTGTTATTGGCATTAAAGCAATTCCAGTAGAAAAATTGGGAAGGCCAAGAGTAGATGTTACTCTTAGAATTTCAGGTTTATTTAGAGATTCTTTTCCAAATTTAATTCAACTTATGGATGATGCAGTATCTTGTGTAGCTTTTTTAGATGAGCCAGATGAGTTAAATCCGATAAAGAAAAATATACATGATGAAATACAAAGGCTTTCTAAAGAGGGATTATCATCTAGTGAAGCGTTTGAAAGAGCATCTGTTAGAGTTTTTGGCGCACCAGCTTGTGATTATGGTGCAGGCGTAAATAATCTTATAGAATCTAAAGACTGGGAAAATATTTCAGATTTAGCAGATGAATATATGTTGTGGAGTAGTCATGCTTATTCTAGAAAGTTTCATGGAGAGTTTTTAAAAGATGAATTTAATAATATTTTATCTAAAACAACTCTTACAATAAAAAATGAAGTATCAAATGAAATAGATATTTTAGATGCAGACGATTTTTATAATTATCATGGAGGACTTATTGCAGCTGTAAAAAATGCAAGTAATAAAACACCTGAAAGTTATGTTGGAAATACGGCTAATCCTAAATTTCTTCAAAGTAGAGATTTAAAAAAAGAAACGGCACTTGTTGTTAGAAGTAAAGTTCTTAATCCAGCATGGATATCTGGGATGAAAAAGCATGGATATAAGGGTGCACAGGATATATCTAAAAATATTGATATAATGTTTGGTTGGGACGCAACTGCTGATAATATTGAGGACTGGATGTATGATGGAGTTGCAGAGAGATTCTTATTTGATGAAGAAACTTATAATTGGATGAAATCGGTTAATAAAAGTGCCGTGTATCAAATATCTGAAAGACTACTTGAAGCTAACCAAAGAGGAATGTGGAATGCAAGTGAGCAAGATATAAATAAATTAAAACAAATTTATCTTAATTCTGAGGGAGATTTAGAAAAAAATTAGAGTATTTTATAGTATAATATTATGTGGAGGATACAATGATGGAAAAAAATAATCTGCATTTTGTTCTTGGTGGTGCAAGAAGTGGTAAAAGTAAGTTTGCAGAAAATTTAGTATCACAAAATAAAAGCGTATTATATGTTGCAACTGCAAAGGCTTTTGATGATGGGATGAAACAGAGAATTAAACTGCATCAAGAGAGAAGACCTAGTGATTGGGGACTTATAGAAGCACATAGAGATTTTGATAAATATGTTGATATTTATCAAAAGTATGATGCAATTCTTTTTGATTGTATAAGTATTATGATAAATAATATTATGATGGATGAAAATTTTGATTTTGAAAATATAGATTATGATCATGCAAAGAAAATAGAAAATATTGTTATAGATGAAATTACAAAATTTATTTTATTAACTAAAGATAAAAAGGTTTTTATAGTAAGTAATGAGGTTGGATTTGGTGTTGCGCCTGCTTATGAAGTAGGAAATATTTATAGAGATATTTCTGGAAAAGTAAATGAATGTATAGCATCACTTGCAAAAAATGTTTCATTTATTGTTGCAGGTATTGAGATGAGGCTTAAATGATTAAATCTTTTTTATGTATGTTAGGCCTTTTTACAACAATAAAAGTACCTGATAATGTTTGGACTAAAAAGGCTTATGAAAAAGGAGTAGCATTTATTCCTTTAGTTGGTGTTATAATAAGTTTTATATTATATCTTTTTATGTATATATTAAAAAGTAATGTGATTTCAGGAGTTTTACTTTTTTTAGTATATGTACTTATCACAGGTGGAATTCATATAGATGGTTTTTGTGATAGTGTTGATGGTTTTTTTTCAAGAAGAGATAAGAAAAGAACGCTTGAAATAATGAAAGATTCTAACATTGGAACTTTTGGTGTGTTAGGACTTATAATATATATACTTGTTTTTATATTTATATATCCAGAATTAAGAACGATAATAGTTTTTGCACCAATTATTTCTAGAACTTTTTTAATTTTACTTTGTTCTATTAGTGACTATGCAAGAGAAGAGGGAATGGGTAAAGACATAATAAATAATTCTAAAATATCATACTTTGTATTTTATCTTATTTTATTATTATTATTTTTGTTTTTTATTTTAAAAGAGGCAATAATATCTCTTATTGTAATATTTGTATATGCTTTAATTCTAAGTAAATATTCTAAAAAGAAAATAGGCGGTATAACAGGCGATGTTATGGGATTTTTTATTGAAACATCACAGTTATTGTATATGATTACTATGTATTTAATGGTGATATTATGGAGATTTTAATTATTAGGCATCCAAATACAATAGATAATGTAAACAGAGTTTTTCCATCAAGAGAACATGGAGAATTATCTAAAGAAGGTAAAAAATCGTTAGAATTTTTTAAAAATATAAATATTAAAGATAAAAAAATATATTCATCACCAATGAAAAGATGTCTTAGCATTGCAAATGTTCTTAGTGATGATGTTATTATTGATAATAGATTACTTGAAATTGATTTTGGAGACTTTTCATCACTAACATATTTAGATATTGAAAAAAAGTATCCAGATGAAGCAAAAAAATGGATGAGTCAAAAATTAAATTATAAGTTTCCAAATGGAGAATCATATATAGACTTAAAAAATAGACTTAAATCATTTTTTAATGATTTAAAATCATCATCTGTCATTGTAAGCCATGCAGGTGCTATATCTATGATGTTATATATATTGTGTGGAATTGAATTTGGAAGTGTGAAGATTGAAAATTCAGGTATTATTGTACTTGAATATAATGAGAATAAATCTGTAATAAAAGGAGTGTATAATGAAGGGCTTTTTAATAGCTGGAAGTAGTAGTTCAGTAGGTAAAACATCTATTACGTTAGGAATTCTAAGACATTTAAAGAATATGGGATTAAATCCAACGGCATTTAAAGTAGGACCTGATTATATTGATCCTAAATTTCATAATATTGCTGCAGGTAGACCATCTCATAATTTAGATACACATCTTATGGAAGAGAAAGATGTAAAAGAAATTTTTTATTCTAAAAGTTCTGAAGCAGGAGTATCTGTTCTTGAAGGTGTTATGGGACTTTTTGATGGTAAAGATGTTAAAAGTTTAGAACATACAAGTGCAGGTATGGCAAATTTACTTAATGTACCAATAGTTTTAATTGTAGATGGCTCAGGTATTGCAGCGAGTATTGCAGCGGTTGTAAAAGGATATAATGAGTTTTATGAAAATGTTAATATTACAGGTGTTATTGTAAATAAGGTTAATTCTAAAATGCACTATATGTTGCTTAAATCTGCAATAGAATATCATACAAATATAAAATGTTTAGGATATGTTCAAAAAAGTGAAACTTTTAGTTTGTCATCAAGACATTTGGGTCTTATACCGGCAGAGGAATTATCTGGTGTAAATGAGCTTATAGAAAGTTTCAGTGATGAAATAAAAGACACAATAGATTTTGATGAACTGCTTAAAATAGCAAGTTTTGAAGATAAAAAGTATGAATTAAAAAATATAGAAAAAAAATATGATTTAAGATTAGGAATATTTAAAAACGAAGTTTTTAACTTTTATTATGAGATAAATTTAGAGATATTAGAGAAATTAGGTGTTGAACTTATTAAAATTGATCCTATAAGAGATAAAGTATTAAAAGAAGTTGATGCTATATATATTGGAGGAGGCTTTCCAGAAGTATATGCAAAAGAATTAGAAAATAATGTTACATTTAGAAAGGATTTATTACAAAAACTCAATGATGGATTATATTGTTATGCAGAGTGTGGTGGATTTATGTATCTACAAAATTCTATAATAACATTAGATGAAAAAGAATATGAAATGGTTGGTTTTTTTGATGATTCTACTATAATGACTAAAAAATTACAGAGATTTGGATATTGTGAAATTGAGTTTAATGAATTTAATATTAATTCACATGAATTTCATCATTCTAAATTATTAAATGATAAATTTAATAATCCAAAATTTAAGGTAAAAAAGAAAAAAAAGGAATGGACAGGAGGTTTTTATAAGAAAAATACTTTAGCAGGATATTCTCATTTACATTTTTACTCAAATATGGGGGTATTAGAGTTTTTATTAGAAAGAATTAAAAAATAAGGAGAAAAAAATGAATAAAACAACAAAAAAATTAACATATTCAGCAGTGCTTATTGCTATTAGTGTAATAGGAGCATTTGTAAAAATTAGTGGTAGTATAGCATTTGATTCTATGCCGGGATTTTTTGCAGCAATATTTTTAGGCCCAGTATATGGTGCTTTAGTAGGATTTTTAGGTCATATATTTACAGCTATTACTTCTGGGTTTCCACTTACTGTTCCGTTACATATATGGATAGCTATATCTATGGCAATAGCTTGTTCAGTATTTGGGTTTGTATATAAGAAGACTAAAATAGGTGGGATAATTGTTGGATTGATATTAAATGCACCATTTTCACTTTTTGTATCATCATATATTGCAAAAGCTATGGGATCAGAATTTTCAGGGATGATTATGTTTAATACATTAATTTTAATACTGACTATTGCTGCAGCCGCAAATATTGCTTTAGCATCAGTTTTATATGAACTTTTAAAGAGTAAATTAAATGAATTATAAGTTTCGAGATTTAAGTATAATAGAAGATCAAAGTAATAGTATTGTACTTTCTTGTGATAGTGCTGGTGGAATAGGACTTAAAGATTATGATGTTGTAAAAGTTGATCAAAAAATTACAGGTTATTATATGGCGCATGTTTGTGCTGTTGAGCTTTTATCACAAAAAATACATCCATCTTTTTGTGTACTTACAGTTTCAAATGAAATGAATCCAACAGCAAAACGATTTATTGATGGTGTAAATAATTTATTAAATGAATTAGGTAATTCATTTTTAATAAATGGGTCAACTGAAGAAAATATGCCTACGAAAACATCTGCTGCAGGACTTGTTATGTTCTCAAATATTACAAAAAAATTTCAACCAATAAAATCTAAGTCTGGATATGAAGTATATCTTATTGGAGTAAGAAAGGTTGGTAATGATGTTGTAAATGATAATGGAGAAATAATAAAAGTAAATGATTTAATTAAAATAAATGAATTATTTGATGATAGAGATATTATAGGAGTAGGCTCTAAAGGAATAGAGTATGAGATTGATATAATGGCGAGAACATCTAATCTTAAATTTGAATTTAATAAAAATCTAGATATTGATTTAAAATCAAGTGGAGGCCCTTGTAGTTGTATAATTTTATCAATACCAAAAGATAAAAAAAATAAACTTAAATATATAGATAAGAAAGTTACAAATTTAGGTTATTTTTATGATTAGTGTTTTTGTTCCAGCAACATCTGGAGAGATAATACAAGGTTTATATAATAATCAAAAGGCTATAATCTCTTTACCAATAGATATGTATAATGAAGTTGTGTTATTTGAAGGTAAACAGGTGGAAATACCTTTTTATATGAAAAAAGCAAAAAAATTATTTGATGAAAACTTTAATACAAATTCTGATCATTTATGTATTAAAAGATTAAAAAATATTATTTCATCAAAGGGGCTTGCATCTTCAACAGCAGATATTATAGGTACAATTAAGGCATTAAGCATTTATCATAATATTAAACTTAATAATAAGATAATGGGTAAGATTGCTGCTAAAATTGAACCAACAGACGCATCATTTTTTGGTAAAATTATACTTTATAATTCAGATACAGGATATGTCTATAAAGAATTAACTGAGGATTTTAAATTTAAAATATATCTTTTTGTAGGTAAAAAAAATATAGAAACAACTAATTTTAATAAGATTATAAATAAATATTCTAAAGAAGATATAAATTTTTTTGATGATGCTTTTAGCTCATTGATTAATGATTTTAATTACAATAAAGTTATAGAGTATAGCACTAAAAGTGCAATTATAAATCAAAAATTTTTAAAATATGAGAAATTTAATGATATTATAAAAAAAATTAAATATCTTTGCATCGGTCATACAGGTAATGTAATAGGCGTATATACAAAAAAAGATAGAGATATTTTAATTAAAGAATATTCAATGTATGATTATGTAGGTGAGTTTAATGCTGGTTGTATAAATTTAAAAATAAAGGAGAAATAAATGAATCAATTGACAATTAGATCTATTATTATTGGTATAATAGGATCAATTATAATTACTACAAGCTCAATGTATGTTGCACTTAGAATGGGAGCTTTACCTTGGCCAACAATATTTGTTGCAGTTTTATCTATGAGTCTATTAAAGTTATTTGGTAATACAAATTTAAATGAAATCAATATTACACATACAGCAATGAGTGCTGGCGCAATGGTTGCAGGAGGACTTGCTTTTACAATACCTGGAATATGGATAATAAATAATAATGCGCATATATCTACAATAACACTGCTTACAATAACAATTTCAGGAACATTACTTGGAATTATTTATACTGCAATTATTAGAAAATATTATATAGAGGATATAAAATTAACTTTTCCAATGGGGGTTGCTGCATCTGAAACACTTGTTACAAGTAATGCTGGTGGTAAAGGCGGATTATTTTTATTATTTTCAATGATACTTAGTGGAGGATTTACTTATATTCGTGACAGTTTTCCTAATATAATTCCACCTGTTATTATGAGTAAATATTTATCTGCAAAGAATATGTTTTTTGGTGCCTGGGTTTCTCCAATGGCTATAGGTATAGGATATATCATAGGGCCACTATATACAGGAGTATGGTTTTTAGGAGCAATGCTTTCATATTTTTTAATTATTCCGTTTGGACTTAGTTTTAAATTTTTTGCAGATATGAATGCTGCAAATGCTTTTAAAAATAGTTTGGGAATAGGTATGATGGTTGGAACAGGTGTTGGTATTCCAATTAAGTTTATGATACCTAAGTTAAAAGATTATTTTAAAAATAAAAAAAATATTAAATTAAAAAGAGAATATAAATATCTACCTTTTGCATTAACTACATTAATTTTGTTTATATCAGTAGTAGCAAAATTAAATATTTTTGCAACAGTTTTAGTAGTCGTACTAACATTTTTAACTACTGCAATGTCAGCACAAATAACAGGTCAAACAGGCATTAATCCAATGGAAATTTTTGGAATTATTGTTTTATTATTTATTAGAATTTTTATTGGAGTTGACAATACAAGTGCATTTTTGATTGTTGCACTTGTTGCTGTTGCAACAGGACTTGCAGGAGATGTTTTAAATGATTTTAAATCAGGATATATATTAAAGACTAATCCAAAAGCACAGTTTGTTGCAGAACTTTTTGGAGGTCTTGTTGGAGCTATTGTAAGTGTATTTGTACTTATTATTATGCACAGAGCTTATGGTAGTTTTGGGCCACAAACACCTCTACCAGCACCGCAAGCATTTGCAGTATCAACAATGGTTGGTGGAATACCAAATTTAAGTGCATTTATTATAGGATTTGTTGCAGGATTATTACTTTTCCTATTTAATATTCCAGCTATGACACTTGGTATTGGTATATATTTACCAATGTTTATATCAACTACAGCATGTATAGGTGGATTATTAAAATACATTATTAATAAAGTAAAATCAGATTTTGAAACTAATGCAAATATAATTGCATCAGGATTTTTAGGTGGAGAAGGAATTATAGGAGTAGCGCTTGCTATTTATAGAGTAGTAAAAGGAATATGATGACATTATTTGATATGATTGATGAAAATAAATTTAATAGTTCAATGCCACTTGCACAAAGAATGAAACCAACAAAGTTTGATGACTTTTTTGGACAAGAAGATATTTTATCAGATGGTATGTTACTTAGAAGATTAGTTGATAGTGATACACTTACATCTATAATACTTTTTGGACCTTCTGGTACTGGTAAGAGTTCGTTAGCTAAAATTATATCTAATAAAACAAAAAGAGATTTTATATCAATAAATGCTGTTACATCAGGTGTGGGAGAAGTAAGAGATGTTATAAAAAAAGCTAAAGATAGCATAGAAAAATATGGTGTATCTACAATACTTTTTATAGATGAAATACACAGATTTAACAAATCACAACAGGATGCTTTACTATCTTGTGTTGAGGATGGAATAATTACACTTATTGGAGCAACTACTGAAAATCCATTTTATGAGATAAATTCAGCACTTATATCACGCTCAATTATTTTTGAATTAAAAAAGCTAAAAGAGATTGATATTGTAAATATAATAAACAATGCTATAAAAACAGATGAAATTTTAATAGAAAAAAATATAAAAATAAAAAAAGATGCTTTAGAATTTTTAGCAAATAAAGCTGATGGTGATGCAAGACACGCTCTTAATGTTTTAGAAATAGCAGTATTTAGTCAAGATAAGAATATGATTGAGTTAGGAGATATAAAAAAATCCTTACAATTAAAACATATTAATTATGATAAAAATGGAGATAGTCATTATGATACTATATCTGCTTTTATAAAATCGGTAAGAGGTAGTGATGTTGATGCTAGTTTATATTATTTATCAAAGATGTTAGTAGCAGGCGAAGATGTAAAATTTATAGCTAGAAGGCTTGTAATACTTGCAGCCGAAGATATAGGTCTTGCTGACACTAATGCCCTTATTTTAGCTAATAATGCTTTTGATGCAGTTAATAAGATTGGAATGCCAGAATCAAGAATAATTTTATCAGAAGTTACAATATATTTAGCTAGAGCAAGAAAAAGTAACAGTGCATATCTTGCAATAGATAGTGCTATTGATTATGTAAAAAATAATTCAGTTTATGAAATACCTTTGCATTTACAAGATTTTACAAAGAAAAAACTTCAAGGTATAGAAAGTAAATATTTGTATCCGCATGATTTTGAAAATTCTATTGTTAAACAGGATTATTTACCAAAAAATGTAGATAAAATTTTTTATAAAGAGTTAGAAAATGATTTTAAAAAGGATTAGATTTAATGAATAAATTATATAGATTAATGATAATAGTTTTAATTATTATTATCTTTGGTGTAGTTGGCTATCATCATTTATTAAATATTTCACTTTTAGATTCCTTATATATGACAGTTATAACCGTTTCTACAGTTGGATTTGGTGAAGTTGTTAAATTAAATAATGAGGCAAAAGTATTTACTATAATTTTGATTGCTAGTTCACTTAGTTTTTTTGCTTATGCAATTAGTGGTATAGTCACTACACTTATGCAGGGAAATTTTGGTAAAATAATTAGGAGAAGAAATATGGTTAATAAATTAAAGGATATAAAAGACCATTATATAATATGTGGTTCTGGAGAAATTGTTGAGCAAGCTATAAATCAGTTTATAAAAAGTGGTGAAAAATTTGTAGTTGTTGAGCCAGATGAATGTAATGTAGATGAATTAATATCAAATAATATATGTGTTATACAAGGTATTGGAACGGATGATTTAACTTTAAAAAAAGCAAGAATATCTAATGCAAAAGGGATGTTATTGGCATTTAATACAGATGCAGATAATGTTTTTGCAGCACTTACAGCAAAATATTTAAATCCCAAATTAAATATAGTATCTAAGGTTGTAGATGAAACATCTGAAAAAAAATTATTAAGAGCTGGTGTAAACAGTACAATTAATCCTAATCGTATTGGTGGAAGTAGAATGGCTAGTCTATTACTCAAACCTAATGTAATATCATTTTTTGATGTTATAACAAAAGTTGGTGAACTTGAATTAAATGTTGAGGAAGTAAAAATAGAAAAAGGCTCTGAATTAGACAACATTACTTTAATTGATGCTAAAATACCTAATAAGACAGGGCTTAAAATACTTGCTATTAAAAGTATTAATGAAGAAGATATCACACTAAATCCAGATTCAATGTATATGCTAAAAGCAGGAGATATAATGATAGTTATAGGAAAAGAAGAGCAGGTTAAGAAATTAAGAAGAATTTCTTGTGCATAAATAAGGAGGAAATAATGAAAATAGTAGAGAGATATATAAAAAAATTTATACCTAAAAATTATGATATATTTTTAGATATAGATAGAAAAGAAAAGACTTTTGAAGGTAAAGTCATAATTCAAGGTCAAGCAATAAAAAACAGTATTTCATTGCATCAAAAAGATTTAGAAATAAAATCAGTGTATATATCTGATAAAAAAGTAGAATTTGATATTGATAATGAAAATGAGGCATTACATATAAATTTAACAAATATTGGTAATATAGAACTTTTAGTAGAGTTTAATGGAAAAATTACTGATAATATGACTGGAATTTATCCATCATATTATAATATTGATGGAGAAAAAAAGGAGCTTATTTCTACTCAATTTGAAAGTCATTTTGCAAGAGGAGCTTTTCCTTGTGTAGATGAACCCGAGGCAAAAGCTACATTTGATTTATCAATAAAATTTGATCAATTAGAAGGAGATATTGTACTATCAAATATGCCAGAAATAAATGTTGAAGATAGAAAGAAAACTGGTATATGGAGATTTGATACAACGCCAATTATGTCTTCATATTTATTGGCATTTGCACTTGGAGATTTACAGAGTAAACTTGCTAGAACAAAAAATGGTACAGAAGTAGGAGTTTTTGCTACAAAAGCACATAATCCTAAATCTCTTGATTTTGCTCTTGATATATCTGTTAGATGTATTGAGTTTTATGAAGATTATTTTGGAGTAAAATATCCAATCCCTCAATCATATCATGTTGCTATTCCAGATTTTTCTGCTGGAGCTATGGAAAACTGGGGACTTATAACATATAGAGAAATATGTTTACTTGTTGATGAAAATTCTACCGTATCAAGTAGACAACAAGTTGCTTTAGTTGTTGCACATGAATTAGCACATCAATGGTTTGGTAACTTAGTTACTATGAAGTGGTGGGATGATTTATGGTTAAACGAATCATTTGCTAATATGATGGAATATGTTTCTATAGATATGATTGAGCCTACTTGGAATATATTTGAAGATTTTCAAACAGGTGGTGTAATTTATGCTTTAAGAAGAGATGCTACTGATGGTGTTCAGTCAGTTCACATAGATGTAAATCATCCAGATGAGATTAATACATTATTTGATCCAGCTATTGTATATGCAAAAGGTAGTCGTTTGATGCACATGTTGCGTAGATGGTTAGGAGATGAAGCATTTTCAAAAGGACTTGGAAATTATTTTAATGAACATAAATATAATAATACTATTGGTAAAAATTTATGGGATAAATTAAGTGAAACATCAGGTAAAAATGTTGCTGATTTTATGAATGGATGGTTAGAACAACCAGGATATCCTTTAGTAACGGTCAATGTAGAAAATGATAATTTAATTATTTCACAAAAGCAGTTTTTTATTGGAGAAAATGAAGATAAAAATAGATTATGGCAAGTACCTTTAAATTCTAATTGGGAAGGAATAGCAGAAACTTTAACATCAAAAGAATTAGTAATTGAAAATTATAGTGAATTGAAGTCTAAAAATAAAAATGCTTTAAGACTAAATACAGAAAATACTGCTCATTATATTATTAAATATGAGGGAGAATTATTAGATTCTATTTTAGCAGAATTTAATGAACTTGATAAAATTTCTAAATTACAGTTTGTTCAAGATTATGGTTTATTAGCTGAAAGTGGGGAAATTTCAGTTTCTAAATTGTTAGATTTATTGCCATTATTTAAAGAAGAAAAATCATACACTGTATGCTCTGCAGCAACATCAATTATAACGAGTTTAAAAAGGTTTATAGATGAGGGTAGTGAAGAGGAAAAGAAATTTAAAGAAATAATAAGAAATGTATTTAATAAAAATTATATTCGTTTAGGTTTTAATAAACTTGATGATGAAACAGATGAAGATGAAATGGTACGTGCATTGACTTTAGGCTCAATGATATACGCAGATGATAAAGAGGTAATTTCTGAAGCAAATAAAATATATGATGAATATAAAGATAATTTAGAGTCATTACCAGCAGCAATAAGATATTTTGTATTAGAAGCACAAGTTAAGAGTAATGAATCAAAAGAGTTAGTAAATTTATATTTTGATCTATATGTAAAAACTGTGGATTCAAATTTTAAATATGAATTAGCAAGAGCATTGTCTAATACTAAATCTAAAGATACTGTAGATAAGGTATTATCTGTACTTAAAGATAAGTATGTTATTAAACCACAAGATTTAGCGATGGCTTGGTATGCACCTTTCTTAAATAATTCATATTCACAATCAATTTTCTGGGAGTGGTCTTGTGAAAATTGGGAATGGATTAAAAAAGCATTAGGTGGAGATATGAGCTTTGATAGATTTGTTATCTATCCTGCTAATTTCTTTAAAACAGAGGAATTTTTAAATAAATATAAAGATTTTTTTGAGCCACAATTATCAAATATGGCTATAAGCAGATGTATCTCTATGGGAGTTAATCAAATAGAAGCTAGAGTTAAATTAATAAATAAAGAAAAAGAGTCTGTTTTAGAAAAAATAAGAAATATGAATATATAGATAAATTTAGGAGAATGGATAAATCTATTCTCCATTTCTTATATAATATATAATTAGTAAAAAAAAAAAAGTTATTAAATAAATTAAAGAGGTAATTATGAGAGGAGATAATGTTGTGATAGTATTAGCTGGTATGATAGGAGCGGGTAAGACAACTTATACAAAATATATAGCTGAGGAATTTGGTACAGAGGCTTTTTATGAAAGCGTTGATGATAATCCAATATTAGAAAGATTTTATGAAGATAAACAAAGATGGGGATTTGCACTTCAAATACATTTTTTAAATACAAGATTTAAGAGTATAAAAAATGCGTTAAAAAATTCAAATAATGTATTAGATAGGTCTATATATGAAGATGCTTTATTTACACAAATAAATTATGAATCTGGTAATATACAAGAAGAAGAAATGAATATATATTTATCTTTATTAGATAATATGATGGAAGAAATAGAAGGTATGCCAAAGAAAGCACCAGATTTACTTATATATTTGCAAGGTTCATTTGAAAAACATATAGAACATATTAAAAGTCGTGGTAGAGATTTTGAACAAAGTGAGAAGCAAATTGAGTATTTTAAATTATTACATTCAAGATACGATAAATGGTTTGAAGAATATAATGCTAGTCAGACACTTGTTTTTTCAATAGATGAAATAAATATTTTGAATGAAAAAGATAGAAAATATATAATGGATACTATAAGAAAAAAGTTAGAAGAAATTAGAAAATAATATAATAAATAGAAAAGACGGAATATGGAAATTTTATTAAAGAATATTGCTTTTGATATTAAGCATAAAAAAATAGATATAGAAAAAAAAATAAAAAACACATTAAAAATAAGTAATTTTAAATATAGGATACTTAAAAAAAGCATAGATAGCAGAAAAAAAAATAATATAAAAATTGTATATTCTTTTGCTGTAAAAGTAGATAAAAAGATAAAGGGATACGATTTATATGAAGAAAAAAAATACAATATAGAAAAAAAAGATTTTAATAATAGACCGATTATTGTAGGTTTTGGGCCTGCTGGAATGTTTTGCGCGCTTGTACTTGCATATAGAGGTGCAAGACCAATTATTATAGAACGTGGAAGTAAAGTAGAGAAAAGAATAAGTGATATAGAATTGTTTTTTAAAGAAAAAAAACTTAATATTAATAGTAATATTCAATTTGGAGAAGGTGGTGCGGGTACTTTTTCTGATGGAAAACTTTCTACCGGTATAAAAGATAGATATGGAAGAAGAAATTTCATACTTGACGAATTCATAAATGCTGGTGCTAATAAAAGCATAAAATATTTAGCAAAACCTCATGTAGGTACAGATTATTTAGTTAAAGTTGTAAAAAATATTAGAAAAAAAATAATTTCTTTGGGGGGAGACATTTATTTTGATAAAAAAGTTACAGATATAAAAGTAAATAATGATAAAATATGTGGTGTATATTGTGGTAATGAGTTATTTAAAAGTGATACTGTAATTTTTGCTACAGGACATAGCAGTAGAGACACCTTTTATATGTTAGAAAAAAGAAAAATTAAAATGGAAGCTAAGGATTTTGCCGTTGGTTTAAGAATAGAACATCTTCAAGAAGATATAAATAAATCACAGTATGGAACAAATAAATTAAATGAACATTTACTTACATCAGAATATAAATTAACATATAAAACAAAAGAGGGTAGAAGTGTATACTCATTTTGTATGTGTCCTGGGGGATATATTGTAAACGCAGCAAGTGAAGAAGAAATGTTATGCTCAAATGGTATGTCAAATTATAAAAGAAATACAAAAAATGCAAATTCAGCAATAGTTGTTGGAATAAATAAGAATGATTATAAAAAAATATATGGTGATACTGTATTAAGTGGTGTAATGTTTCAAAGAGATTTAGAAAGAAAAGCGTTTATACTTGGAGGCAGTGATTATAGTATGCCTACCCAATTATTAGGAGATTATAAAAGGGGAGTAGTTAGTAATAAATTTGGTAAAGTAAATCCTGTAAATAAAAGTAATTATATATTTGCAAATTTAAATGATATTTTTCCAAATTTTATAAACAAAAGTATAAAAGAAGCAATTTCTTATTTTGGAAATAAAATATCAGGATTTGATGATGATAATGCTATTTTGACTGCTGTTGAATCTAGGACATCTTCACCTATAAGAATTTATAGAAATGAAGATTTTTCATCAAATTACAAAGGATTATATTTTTGTGGTGAGGGTGCAGGATATGCTGGTGGTATAATGAGTGCTGCAATTGATGGTATGAAAATAGCAGAAAGTATTTAAAGATACTATAAATGAGAATGAAAGGGAAATTATATGAAAATAAAAAAAGTTGAAACTATAAATGCACCAAAAGCAGTTGGAGCTTATGTTCAAGCAAATGTAGTTAATGATATGATTTTTTGTTCAGGACAGTTAGGAATTAATCCTATAACATCTAAAATTGTTGAAGGAGGAGTAGTAGAAGAAACTAAGCAAATATTTAAAAATATAAGTGCTATTCTTAATGCTGGTGGAAGTAATATGGATTGTATTGTTAAAACAACGATTTATATTAAAAATATTTCTGATTTTAAATTAGTTAATGAAATATATTCAAAACAATTTAATAATGGACTCCCAGCACGTTCAACTGTTGGTGTATCAAGTCTACCTCTTGATGCAAATATAGAAATTGAAGTAATCGCTTTAGTAAAATATAAAAATAAATGAAAAGTAATTATAAAGTTTTAGCGTTATTAATAATTTTATTAGTTACAATTATACATATTATACCGTTCAAAATTAATCCTATAAGTGAAAATCTTCTTTTATTTACTATTGTTATTATTATTCCAGCATTTATTGTTTTAGTATATAAACCTTGTAGTATATTAGTATATAGTTATCCATTAGTATTATTTATTGTATTAATATATAATATGATTTCAGTTGATGGTTTATTTTTTTCTGTATCTTATGTTTTTATTAATACAATTTCAAGTATTATATATACAGTATTAGTTATTTCAAAAAAGATAAAATAAAAGGAGATTTTATGTATAATATATTTTTTACAAAATATTATCATAAATATTTATATTATTATTTACTTATAAAATCACAAATTAAAACAAAATATTTATATAGAAAAAAATGTTTTTCAATAGATTTTTATAAAGATAATATAATAGATTTAAAGATATGGTCAAATATTTTTAAAAGATGTTATGGATATAAAGGATTATCAAAAAAAGATTTTGATTTTGTAAATGATATATTAGATTGTAAAATTTATAAAATAGGCTCTTTACAGTACAAATTTATAAAAATAGAAAATGATTGTCTTTTTTTACAGTTACATATTAGAGAAGGGGTGGATATTAGTCCTGAAGAATTAAATAAATCTTATAGTATGTCTTTTGATTTTTATAAAAATTTAGGATATAAATTTAGCACAATAAACTTTCTATCTAATAGCTATTTATTTTCTCCAGATTTTTATGAAGTCTTAGATAATAATTCTAATATTTTAAAATATGTATTAGATAGGAAAAAAATAAAAAAGGAAAAATATGCAAATGATATAATACTTTTTAGAATATTTTCGTGTTGTCCTAATAAAAATTATGATTATAAATATTTACCAGAAAATACATCTTTACAAAGAAATATAAAAATGAAATTAATAAAAGGAGTAGTTTTCTATACATACTTAGCAGTTAAAGAATATAAGAAATAGGCAGTATATGTATTGACATATAATATATATACTGTTATTATATAAATATAACTATTCCTTAAATGTATATTTTCGGAACAAATGGAGATAAAATGATATATACTAAGTTATTGAAGTCACAAGATTTAATATATGATACTTTGAATATAAAGTTAGTTCATTCATATTGTAAAAATTGTTCTAATTATAAAAAACATTTTAGTTGTCCATCACATAAGTTTGATACAACAAAATATTTTTTAGATTATACATATACCTATGTTATTTTAATAAAAATATATGATACTACTATTAATCAAAAAAATGCTATGGATAAGTTTTATTTTTATAAAAAAGACATAGATAGTATTTTATATAATTTAGAAACTAAATATAATAATATACGTGTAATAATACCAGGTATATGTCAAAGATGTTCAAATAATTGTTATGAGTTATATAAATCATGTAAAAATACAAAAATAAGACGTTATTCATACGAATCGTTAGGACTTCATGTTAGTAAAATTTTAAATTTAGCTTTTAATCAAAATTTAGAATTTAAACCTAAATACCTATCTTTTGTATTTGGTATTCAGTTTAACTTGAAACATTTAGAACATACGTTTAAAAAGGAGATTAATATTATATATGATAAATATAAATAATAAAACAAATAAACCAGACCATATTATTAAAAATGAATATGAATTAGAAATTAGAATTAAAGAAATTGAAAAAACATTACCAATATATTTACAGGATTACTTTGTATATTTAAAAACAGCTGTATCTATTACATCAAGACATGCCTACCTCACTGATATACGTTTCTTTTTTAATTATTTAAGTAGTGAAAAAAGAATTGATGTAAATGATATAAATTCTATTAAAAATTTACATGCTAGAGATGTAAATTTATTTTTAGGTGATTATTGTAGAAGATATTTTAAAGAAGATGATAAGAAATTACAAGTTTTTGAAAATCATAATAGAAGTTTATCAAGAAAAAAAAGTGCTATTGCTTCACTAATTAAATTTATGTATAGAAATGAACAACTAGATAAAGATATTACACCTGGTTTTAACCCTATAAAACTTCCAAAACCTTCACCTGAAAGTATTAAGAGATTAAGAGAAAATGAGTTATATAGTCTTATAGATGTTGTTACAACAGGTGATGGACTTACAGATAAAGAAAAAATATATTGGGAGAAAACAAAGTATAGAGATAAAGCTATAATTTTATTATTTGTTACCTATGGTTTAAGATTAAAAGAACTAGTAAATCTAAATATATCATCTTTTAATTTTAACAGAAAAGAATTTACTATTTTTAGAAAAAGAGATAAAGAGTCAGTTATGCCTCTCAATATTACTATTGAAAATGCAATAAATGATTACATTAATATAGAAAGAAACAAATTGTCTTCTGATGATGCTTTATTTATATCACTTCAAAATAAAAGATTAACAGAAAGATCAGTAAGAAAATTAGTAAAAAAATATACTGCCATTTCTATGCAAACATCAAGAAAAAATGCCTATAGTCCTCATAAATTAAGAGCTACTGCAGCAAGTACATTAATTGAAAGAGGATTTAGTATATATGATGTGCAAAATTTACTTGATCATGATAATGTTACTACTACACAGCTATATGCCGCGCATAAGAAAAATGTTAAAAAGAATATAATAGAAAATTTTGAATTAGATGATTAAAAGGGATATTAGAATCCCTTTTAATATTTTATTCTATACTAACCATTCTTTGATTTTTAATATTTTCTTTTATCGGAACTAAAATTTCTTGTCCTGTTATTATTTTATCTTTATTCCCTATAGAATTTATTGACCTTATATAGTTAACTAAATCATTATTTTTAAAATTTCCATCGTTATATTTTTCTGATATATCCCATAATGTATCCCCTGCTTTAACAACAATCGTAATGTTTTTATAACCTTTTAATGAAGTTTCAAAGTTTTTAATTACAAAATTTAATATAATTGAAAAAATAAACAAAATTAAAAGTAATGTTACACTTGTGCTTATTATAAATCTTTTCATATTTACTATCTTCATATCAACCTCCAAACATTTGTTCTAAATACATTATACCAAACATTTGTTCAGTGTCAAGCATTTTTAGAACTTTTGTTTGAAAAAAAATAAAGCATAATAAAATTATTATGCTTTAGATTATTTATTTCATAGTTTCTTTAATTACTCTATGTGTATTTTTATATGCTATTTTTTCTTGTTCTTCTTTTGATATTCCCATTTCATCAAAACACTTAAATATATTTTGTACTTCTGATGAATTAGCTATACCTGTAGTACATGGACTATCAGCATTTGTCATTGTTGCGATTGTTTCACTATTTTCGATAAATTCAAAGAAATCAAAACCACATGCAAGATGATCTATTCCAATAGTATTAATTATATGTGCTGCATGTTGAGATAATCTTTGTACATTTTGTTTTCTTGGATCTGAACTTACAAAGAAGTTAAAGGCATTGAGCCCTACTACACCATTAACATCTCTTATAGCTCTAAGTTGTTCATCTGTAAGATTTCTTGGAACAGGACACAAAGCAGAAGCATTAGAATGTGATGCAATTATTGGTTTTTCTGTCATTGATATTATATCCCAAAAACCTGCTTCATTTATGTGAGATACATCAACTAACATGTTTTTATCTTGCATAAATTTAACAGCCTTTTTACCTAAATTTGTAAGCCCGCTATGAACACCTGACAAAGCTCCCGAAGCAAGTGTATTGGATTCGTTCCAAGTTAACATTCCATGTCTTACACCTATATCATAATAATCATTAATTTTACTTAAATCATTTCCCACATAAGCCATACCTTCTATTCCAAGAAATACATAAAAGATACCATCTTTTTTTGCTTGCATCATTTCATTATAATTATGCACTATACGAAATGATTTACTATTTTTTTCTTCTTCTTTTATTGCAGCAAAAATTTCTTTTGTTCTTTTATTATAATCTATATCATAAGGTGGATCTACCCAAATAACAAATATACTTCCTTCATTATTGCCATCTTTTAATCTTTTTAAATGATACTTTTCAAAAATATTTTTTTCGCCATTTAAGTGTCTTATTGTCACATCAGTCCATATATCTGAATGTATATCAAAACATTTCATTATATAACTCCTTTAAAAAAATTTATTACTTATGCACCTAAAATACCACCAATTATTACACCAAAATATGTACCTATAACATATCCAAATGTTCCAACTAACATAATTGGTCCAACTAAATTTGACCAACCTTGTGATATTGCCATACCTGCTGCTGTAGTTGGTCCACCAATATTAGCATTTGATGCTAATATACAATCTTCTAAACTACAATTTAATAATTTTCCACCAACAAATGAGAAAATCATATTTACAGTTACCATAATCATTGCAAATATAAGAAGTGCAGGTGCATTAATAAATATTTCAACAATTGATGCAGGAACACCTATAACAAATAAGAATAGATAAATAAAATATGTTCCTATTTCTTGTGATCCATTCAATTCTGCAACCTTTTTCTCTCCAAATGTTGCAACCATCATTGATAAAGTAGTAATCCATACATATTGACTACCAAAGAATGTATTTAACATTTGTAATCCAATATTACTTTTTGGAATAATTGATCCTATAGATTTAGATATAATATTAGCTAAAAATACAACTATAACAGCATAAGCAAGATTTATTGCTATATCTTTTAATGATATATCTTTACGACTCCAGTATGCTGCAGCTTGAGTTTTAGACTCACCTATGCCTTTTTCTTCAACTTGTCTTATATATGGATGTTTGAAATGTTTACGGAAGAATTTCATTCCAGCAAACATAATTAATGCAAAGAAGTAAAGTACCATTAAAAGGTTATCTGCAACAGTTGTTGCACCTACAGTAGCTCCTGATAATTTAAATTCACCTGCTAATGCTGCAAAGTTAACACCTCCACCAATATATGTTCCTGTTAGCATAGCAGTAACACCTGCAGGTTCTGGCACATAGTTTTTAAGTAGTGAAAATGCAATAACACCTCCAACTGTAGTTCCAACAGCACCAATTAAAAAAACAGCCATCATTTTACCAGTATCTTTCCATATTTTTTTCATATTACATTGTAATAATAAAAGAGGAATTCCTAGAGGAACAGCATATCCCCAAATTATATCATCATATAGAACGCTATGTATTGGAATTATACCTATATTAGATAAAACTAATGCAAATACTAATGCAATAATTGCACCAGATACCTTAGATGCCCAAGCGTATTTTTGCTCTAAAAATATTGCAATACAAACGCTACTTATAAGAATAAATAAAAGCCCCC
>PDWI01003638.1_pt1 | contig 21536 bp, 17 predicted proteins | sample 1430891 | NCBI WGS metagenome assembly PDWI01 (sample SAMN01162508, study PRJNA174530) | Oral metagenome, whole genome shotgun sequencing project. | biome: Marine environment; feature: Marine mammal; material: Swab sample of the gingival sulcus; isolation source: swab sample of gingival sulcus... | reverse complement strand
GCAGAAACCACAAAAGGTCTCTTGCAACAAGAATTACAAATAAAACTTGGCGAATTACAGGAGTCGTGGATAAATGCATCTTTGGAAAAAATATTTATTGAGCAACGCATCTATAAAGATAAGGAATACGAGGAAGGTAAGGATTACAAAAGCGTTATCACTCACATTCATAAGAGATTAGAGCCTTTTGTTAAGCATTTTATTCGTCCTTTAACAGATGATGATATTAAGAAATTATTTGAAATAAAAATGCGTCGTATTCTTAAATTCTCAAGCCAAGAGGCAGACGAATATATACAGAATATAGAGGTAGAAATTGAGGAAACAAAAAATCATTTGGCTCATCTTACCGATTTTGCAATTAATTATTTTAAACAAATAAAAAATAAACACGGAAAAGGTAGGGAGCGAAAAACTGAATTGCGTAATTTTGAGAATATCGTGGCAACAAAAGTGGTAGTTGCAAACGAGAAACTTTACTGTAACTACAAAGAGGGCTTTATCGGTATGGGCTCAAGTATGAAGAAGGAGGAATTTATTAGTGATTGCTCTGATATTGACGACATTATAGTATTCCGCAAGGACGGAAAATATTTGGTTACAAAAATATCCGACAAGGCATTTGTGGGCAAGGATATACTTCACGTAGCGGTGTTCAAAAAGAACGACAAACGCACCATTTACAATTGCGTTTACAGAGACGGAAAATATGGCAATATGATGATGAAACGCTTTGCTGTAACCAGCGTTACACGTGATAAGGAATACGATTTAACGAAAGGTACAGAGGGCTCAAGGATTATGTATTTTACCGCAAATCATAATGGCGAAGCGGAAACAATTAAGGTTTATCTGAAACCAAAACCAAAGTTGAAAAAGTTAATTTTGGAGATTGATTTTAGCGAGTTAGCAATAAAGGGCAGAAACAGTATGGGTAATATCTTGACTAAAAATCAAGTCCATAAAATAGTACTAAAAGAGACGGGAGTTTCTACGCTTGGCGGACTAAAAATTTGGTTTGACGATACAGTATTGCGACTAAATAATGAAGAACGTGGTAAGTTTTTGGGCGAGTTCAAAAAAGCGGATAAGATATTAGTTTGTGATACAGATGGTAATTATTTTACAACAAGTTTCGATTTAAGCAACCACTATCCTGACAATATTTTAAGGATTGAAAAATACGAGGAGCACAAAGTATTTTCTGCGGTTTACTACAATGGTGAACAAAAATTCTATTATTTAAAACGTTTTGAATGCGAGATTTCGGATAATAATCCTGTTTCTATTATTAGCGATGAGGACAGTTCAAAACTAATACTTCTAACAAGTGAAAAATATCCGCAAATAAAAGTACAGTTTGGAGGTAAACACACCGACCGAGAAGATGAAATAATTGACGTTGAGGAATTTATAGCAGTAAAAGGTTACAAAGCAAAAGGCAAGCGAGTTACCCAGTTTGAGGTTAAGAAAATTACTGAAATTGAACCTTTACAAAAAGACCCTGAACCTGAGAACTCAGACCAAAATACAAACGATGATATAATGAATAAACCCTTAAATTTACCTGATGAGGATACTCAAATGACTTTAGATTTTTAAGGGGTATAACTACAATAACATAAAATCCTCAGGTATTATTATATCTGAGGATTTATTATTTTATACACACTAACAATCAGGCACGTTAACAGTAACAGCCAATCCTCCTTCTGACGTTTCTTTGTATTTAAGGTGCATATCTTGGGCAGTTTTCCACATAGTATCAATTACTCTATCTAAGGACACCAAAGATTCCTTAGGGTCTGTTTCTAATGCTAACTCGGCTGCATTAATAGCCTTAATCGCCCCCATTGCATTACGCTCTATACAGGGAATTTGAACCAAGCCACCAATTGGGTCACAAGTTAGCCCAAGGTGATGCTCCATTGCAATTTCGGCAGCAATCATACATTGGTTTGGTGTACCTCCTAATAGTTCGGTTAGAGCAGCCGCTGCCATTGCCGACGATACCCCAATTTCTGCTTGACAGCCACCGGCTGCTGCAGATATAGTAGCATTCTTTTTAAAACTCGTACCTATTTCACCAGCAACCATAAGGAACTGTTTAATTTCCTCAAATCCTGCATCGTGATTTTCAATAGTTAGATAATACATCAGAACTGCAGGAATAACACCTGAACTTCCATTGGTTGGAGCTGTAACAACCCTACCTAACGAGGCATTTACCTCATTTACGGCTAAGGCGAAGCAACTCACCCATTTAAATATTTCTCTAAATTTAATTTCCGAACTACGTACAGCATTAATCCAATCGTCTATACCTGTATATTTGGCATCTTTAATTAAACGCTTGTGTGTATCGTAGGCACGTCTACGAACATTCAACCCACCAGGCAAACGCCCCTCAGTATGACAACCCGTATACATACACTCCAACATTGTCTGCCAAATTCTACCCAATTCAAAATCAATCTCGTCAGGCGTTCGTAACACTAATTCATTTTCATAAACAATCTCGGATATTTTCTTTTTTTCTCGGTCGCAATACCGTTCCATTTCTATTGCTTTTTGTGCTGGATATGGAAAGTTTTTCGGAGTTATTTCTATATTGGGATCTTTTTCTGTATCTTCTTGTATAACAAAACCTCCTCCAATAGAATAATAAGTTTCAGCTGATATTTCATTTCCGTTTTCATTAAAACCACGATAAGTTAATCCATTTGAGTGAAAGGACAAAAAATCTTTATTAAAACTTATATCTGACTGTTTAAAATCAAGTAACTTTTCATTGTTAAAATTAAGTTTTTCAGTTGAACTAATTTTGTCAATAATAACTTGAATATCGTCTACTGGAATATATTCTGGGTCAGTTCCACTTAAGCCCAACAACACTGCCAAATCAGTATAGTGTCCTTTTCCCGTAAGGGATAAGGAACCATACAAATCAACTTTTACAGATGCAATTTCATCAAATAAATTATTTTCTTTTAACAATGCTATCCATTGCTGAGATGCTCGCCAAGGACCTAGAGTGTGAGAGCTTGAAGGCCCTACACCTATTTTTAACATATCGAATATACTTATAAACTGCGACATAAACTAACTTTAAAAAAGTTGGCGAAAATAACAAAAATATAATCCAATACTACTATTAAAGTATTTTTTTAAACGCAATAGCTACAATTATTATGCAAAAAAAAAGCCTTGAATAAACAAGGCTTTTAAATATTATTATATAATATATAAAATTATTTCATATTAATGTAAGAAAGAATTGCTACAGCAGCTCCAGCCTTACCTCCTTTAAAGGATATATAAATTGAATAGACCCCCGTTTTTGTACACTGAAAACCTACCGCATCAACAAATGAGCCATCTGGCTTTAAGTTTGAGCCTAAAACTTTAGCATTATCTTTTAATGTAACAACAGCCTCTCCAGCATAACCTTCGGCATTACATACTGTCAATTTATAAACAGTACCTTTGTTAAGGATAATATTAAATTTAGCTGAAGGTGGTTCTACTCCACTTGCTCCAGATAGTTTAACTTTAAAATCCTTCATATATGTTGCATTACTACCTATTCCTAAGGCACAACCGTTTACAAGTTCATCACTTTGAGCATAAACATTGGTTGTTAAGCTAAACAAAATAAATATTGTAAGTAATTTAGTTATTAATTTCATCTGTTTAAAATTTGTAACCATGTTGAAGTTTATAATATCTAAAACATAGTCTGTTTCCTTTGTTTAAAATTTGCGACCAAGTTTCGGAGAGAAACAAAATTTAATCATGTTATATATATGTCTCAATAATAATCTCATACATGGCCTGTTTGTTTATTAATGATAATGATAAGCTTTATAAGTTTATTATCATTGATCTTACCTCTTCTATAGTAGTAACTATATTATTTAATGTTTCATCAGAAACCTCAATATTTTGCTTATCGTTTTGTATAATTACAAGCATTCCATCTACTTCTTTCGATTCAGGCTCTCCCATTTCATAAGTTATTTTTACAGCTTTATACTGTTTCTTTATCTTTTCAACAGCCTCTATTAATTTAACAAAATTAGGGTCTGATTTATAATTCTTCAATACCAAAATTAAGTCATTTAAAACCAACTTCTGACCTCCAATTCTATCTACAATCTGTTTTTTAGGAGCTTCTTTAGCTACTTGAGATGCTAAAAACATACCCTCAACCCACATACCTGTAACTATTAATGAGCTAATATTACTTCTGTTAGACTCACGCAGATACTGATCCATACTATTAAAACTTGAAACTGATATGTACATCAATGAATCAAGGTTTTCATTATTTACAGCCAAGCGTTTTATTGTACTAAAATCAAAGAACTGACCTATACGTAATTCATTAGCTAATGTTTTTATAGCAGTCATATTATTAAGTACCGAGCCTGTTTTTTCGTACATATTCAAATAACCTAAATCGCAACCATAAACACCTAAGTTTAATGCTTGTTTAAAATTTGTATTTAGGTCATCAATACGGTCTGTTGATGCTAACATTTTTTGAGAGAATGGCACTCCTGAAGATTTTAACAACGCTGCCATTTCTACTGGAGATGATAGATTATCGATAATATCTCCCATTGCCTCTTTTGATATCATAAGTGGTTTATCTTCAAAAATAGAATCTGGTATTTCTATATCTGAAGAAACGTTTGCATTATTTCCACTATTATTACAGCTAACCTGCACCAAACCTAATAAAACAATGGATACAAGTACTAATTTAAATTTTATAATTCTCATATTAGTATATTTTCTAAGTATATTACATTACCACAAATGTAATAATATTTAACATTGAATAAAAATTTTTATAAATAAAAATACGTTTTAATTTCAAAATTATTTTTTCTGAAATAAATCTATTAATTTCTTTAACCAATCATAATATAATGCCATATATAATAACAATGTCATCAACCAAACCACACCCATATTAAACCAAAAAGTATGAATATTTTTACCTGCAAAATGCTTAATTGGCGAATAAAAATGTGCTCTAAAATCAAATGGATGATTAACCCATGGCATTTCAAAAATAGGGTCAACTTGCTGTATCAACCTATCTTTATATGCTAGAATCTTATTTTTCTCGTATATCTTTTTTACTATATCCGATGTTGCTTCGTTATGATAAGCTTGGCGTTTTGCTAAATATACACCTGGATATTTTTTATCTAAATATTGTATAGTTTTTTCTTTCTTTTTATTTGCCTCTGTAAAAACTATTCCATAATAACGGTTTAACCTTTTTACATAATTCAATCCTGACCGCCCCACTTCTGCATCAAAGTTTTCAATAGTCAAATTATCTAATTGGTCAAACTTCATTTTAGGAACTCTAACTTTTTCTTTTCCTAATTCATTATGTAATAATTGAAGTTTTTCATCAACTATTTGTTTTACCGAATCGTTTGTTGCTCCATAGTTATCTATACAATAATTTAATCTATCGGTTAATTCTGGCAAATAGTAAACGCTTTTAAAATCGGCATTTGCCATTTGTTGCTCTAAATGATAGAAATCTTTTTCAAATTTATTGTCTTTAAACTGCGATACCATAAGCCCTTCATAAACCCATCGTGTTGCCATAAATTCACAAACAGGAGGCACTCCCTCAACACTTCCGATTGCTCTGTTTAATTTATCAAAACTAAACATTGCTCCTCCTAATGCCATTTGTGGTATCATTACAAGTGGTATCATTACATAAATTGTTACGGCAGAATTAAATGCAGAAGACAGATTTAACCCTAACATATTTGAGAATGTTGCTATTGTAAACAACGCCCACCAATACTCAAGCCATAAACCTTGTATCCCCAAAATAAGATTACCAACTAAAACAAATAGTATTGTTTGTATTGCTGACAATATAAATAGGATTACAATTTTAGATATTAAATAACTTGACCTACTTAAATTTAAGAATGATTCTCGTTGCAGTATCTTCTGGTCTTTAAAAATTTCCTCCCCACTAACCATGAGTCCTAAGAACATGGCTACAATCATACTCATAAATATATAAACTGGTATATTTTCATTTTCTCTAAAAATATAAACACTTGAATTTGGGTCAGCTATATATCTAATTAAAAATGCTAAAATAAAACCTAATAACGGAGCTTCTAATAAGTTTAATAAGATATATTGCCTATTACTTATCTTAGCTAAAGCATCACGTTTAAAATATATGAATACCTGCTTAATCCATTTAGGTATATCTAAAGATTTTGGTGGATCTTCCTTTTGGTCTTCATATTTTATTGGTGTTATTTTTTCTTTATATTTTTCTTCCCACTCAGTTGGCTTTATTTTTCGTTGATTAGTGTAACGCCCAAACTCATCAACTACCTGAGCCTCAATAATATTAAATATAAGTTCTGGATTTACATTACCACAACTCGGACACTCTCCTTGGTCACTATTTATCTGAGCGTCAATCTTTTTAAAATATGGAACAGCTTCTACAGGATTTCCGTAATATATTAAATAACCTCCTGTGTCTAATATAACCATTTTATCAAACATCTTATAGATATCTGATGATGGTTGGTGAATAACTACAAAGATTAATTTTCCCTTCATAGCCAACTCCCTAAGCAAGTCCATTACATTCTCTGAGTCACGAGAAGATAAACCTGAAGTTGGTTCATCTACAAATAATATGGGTGGTTCTCGGATTAACTCCAAAGCGATATTAAGTCGCTTACGTTGTCCTCCACTAATGGTTTTGTTAAGGGGCGAACCGACTTTAAGGTCTTTTCGGTCGAGTAATCCAAGACTGTCCAGTGTATTTGTAACCCTTTGGTGTAACTCTTCTTCTGGCAAGTCTTTAAAGCATAATTTTGCATTAAAGTAAAGGTTTTGATATACTGTTAATTCTTCAATAAGTAAGTCATCTTGAGGGATATAACCTATTACTCCCTCCATTTTTTCTTTTTCGGTATGCAGATTAATACCATTTATTAAAACATTTCCTTGCGACGGTTTTTCTATACCTGTAAGAACATTTAATAATGTAGTTTTACCAGCACCACTGGCTCCCATTATTCCAACTAAATGTCCTTGCTCCTCCGATAGGTTTATGTTTCTTAATCCGATTGCTCCGTTAGGGAACTTAAATTCTAAATCATTTACATTATAACTTATGTGTGCTGATGTTATGTCTAACATAAATTTTGCAACCACATCGCTATAATAAACTGGCTTTCCTTTCGAGAAACGAACGGCACTTCCGTTTGCAAATAAATATACACTCTCTCTACGTACAGGTAAACCATTTAACAATACAGTTTCTTCGCCTACATAACGTAAAAAGTATAAATCTACACTTGCAATTTTAAGAATTAATAAGCTTTTATCTAATTCTTCAATTGCTATGTGTTTTGCATTTTCAAAATTTTCTTCTTTAGAATTTATAAATAAGATATTAGGAATATCTAAAGGGGCTTTTTCCTGTTCTACCACAAAAGTACGTATACTATCGTACTCTTCGGTTGAGATATTAAACACCTCGGAAACAGTAGTAATAATAGCCATTCGTTGTTCTGAGAACTTTCTATCAGTAGCAATTAACTCAAACAAACGTACAAGAACCACAACTTTTTGTTCTTGTGTTAGTGTTTTATTAATTTTTTTACAAATTCCAAGTATTCTAACTGAATCGCGTACTGATGTTAGTTTAATCTCTCCTTTAGCTTTTTGCTCCATATACAATTTTCGGTCTTTAATACCTGCTTGTTTATAGAACAATGCCATATATTCTTCAACGAAATCGGAACTAAGTTGTGATGTAAGAAAATTTTCAACAAAATCTATCTCACTATCCTCTACTCCTTCATCTTGTTTTGCTATAATAGCAAACAATTTCATAAGGGCTTTTAATATCTCTTCACTCATTACTTAGGGAAAAATATTGATAATTAAGTTTGTTTAAACTGTATTAAAGTTCAAACATTATACATTTATAACCATGATTAGATACATCAATCTTACTTAAAACAAATTGATGTATCTATTAATAAACAGAATAATAAACTGTTTAATCTAATGAATAGCTTATCTGTTCAAAAGGAACTTCTACTATATCTGCATATTCCTCTCCAGCTTCTTCCATATCCTCATCATCATCAGGATAGTACCAACGTACAGAGACATCTTTACCTGACTCGTACATTTCTTCTAACTTTAAAAGTATATCTAATATCATTTTTGATGATGCAGTATTAAAATACACTAGTTTAAAGTCAAATACTTTCTTTCCGTCCATTTCTTCAGCAAATCTATCCATCCAATTTAGTATTGGCTCATAAAAAGCAGCTACGTCTTCTGGTAACGAGCGTCCAGATATTTCAAAAATATCGTTATCAACATCTAGAGTTACATTTGGAGTATCATCAGTTCCTACTATTTTTATAACTTCCATAATTTTTATTTTAGATTTAATTGTTTATTTTATTTATCGTGATATTGTACTACTTAAGATAAAGAATGAATATTCATCGTTAATTTTTTCAAATGAGAATCCTAATTTATTACCTGTTTTTTTGGCGATATCAATAAAACCAAGCCCAGCACCGCCTCTATTGGAGATACGACCTTCTTTTATTTGATGTTTATATAATGCTTTTAATTCATCATGGCTAAGACTATTTATTTTTTCTAAAGATTCTTTCATTTTACCAACATGCTCATTGCTAACAACATTACCTGTTGTTATAAAGTATTCGTCATCTGTTCTAGTTAATAAAAAAGAGCCTATACCTGCATTCATTTCAGACATAGCATCGGCGTGTTTACTTATATTTTGCAAACACTCTACCATAACATGAAACACTTTTTTCTGAGTGGAGTTTCCTTCTTGTTCTTTCTTCATGTAATTTTCTGTCAATGAAGTAAATGCCTTGGTTATTTGGTGAGTTATTTCGCCTTGATATACCAATATCACATTACTATTACGCATTGACGAATAAAAATCAAATACGAATTTTAGAAAATCATTTCTATTTATACTAGCCTCTGCCATAATGTTGGTTTATTTTAATTAAAATTCTATTCCTATTAATAATACGTCATCTATTTGTTTGTGGTCGCCTTTCCACCGTTCAAAATCGCTAGCAAATAATGTATTATATTCTTCCATAGTTGCTGTTGAGTTTGATGTTATCAGATTTCGTATTTGTTTTGCTTGATACTTTCTTTTGTCGGGACCACCTACTTGGTCGGGTAATCCGTCTGAAAAGAAGAATATCTTATCGCCTTGTTCTATTTCTATTTTATAGTTTTCAAAGTCTTTTTCTTTCTTTTTACCATGTGGTATTCCGCCTATCGCCTTTCTATTTCCTTTAAACTCTTGCAATTCTTCGCCTCTTAATAGATATAAAGGACGATGTGCTCCTGAATATTCTAATATATTATCTTGTAAGTTAATTTTACACAAGGCTATATCCATACCATCTCGTGCATCTGAATCTATCCTATCTTGTTTTAATGTTTTACGCACACCCTCGTGTAATTTATCTAAGATAATTCCTGCATTTATATCTTCATAATGGTCAACTACATTGTTCAATATAAAGTACCCAATAAATGAAAGCAATGCTCCTGGCACTCCGTGTCCTGTACAATCGACTGCCGCTATCATTATATCATCGCCTTTTTTAAAGAACCAAGGAAAATCACCACTAACAATATCTTTTGGTCGATAAAAAATAAATGATTTTGGAAGAAACTCCTGTATAAACTTTGTATTTGGCAAAATAGATGTCTGTATCCTTTTTGCATAATTGATACTTTCAGCTACAGCTCTATTTTTTTCTTTTATTTCTTCCTCAATTTTCTTTTGTTCAGTTATATCGTGTCCTACAAATAATATTGTTTCTAAATCTTTGTCATCGCTAAATTCAGGTATTCCGTTTACTTGCATTATTCTATCCCCAAAACTTGTTGAGAATGTTGTTTCTGCATTTATTTTTTCTTTTGTCTTTTTTACAATCTGAATTTGCTCTGAAAAGAAGTTTTTAATACTATCATCAAAAGCTACCTCATTTAAGGTAGATTGTATTAATGAATTATTATCAACTCCTGTAAATGTTTTCACTACTGGATTGGCATAAAAGAATTTACCCAAAGGACTAACTCGTATAATCATATCCGATGAATTTTCGGATAATGATTGCATCTTACTTTTCATCCTTTCCTCTTTCTCTGCTCGTTTACGTTCTGTTATATCCTGTGAGTTTATTATTATTCCACCTATCGCTTGGTCGTCAATCATATTCCTACCTATCGACTCAATAAAAATCTTTTTACCGTCTTTACGCATGTAAGTATATTGTATTGACAATGCTTCTTCAGGATTATCTATCAATTTCATAAACATATCAGAGAATGATTTTACTCCTGAGGCGGTTAACCTATCTAAATCTTTGCCGTTTATCATTTCATCATCACGATAGCCATATATTTTATATACTGATGGACTGATATATTTTAATTTCATATCCTCATCGTATATTGATATGATTTCTGATGCATTTTCTAATAATGAATGTAAACGTTTCTGTGCATTTTCTACTTCACGTATTTGTGTTTCAAGCTTATCGTTTGAACGTTCAAGCTCCTCGTGAGTTGCTTGCATCTCCTCAGCATTTTGCCTAAGTTCTTCTTCATTTTCTTGAAGTTCGTTAGTCATCTCCTGAGCATCTTTTAAAAGTTTTTCTGTTCGGGTGTTTACTTTTAAGTTAAATATTGTTCGTGCGATTATGTCGCTTAATTCTTCTAAAAATTTTATTGAAAGCTCACTAATATTAGCATCAACCGCAGCAAACTCCATTACACCTTGTAACTTTTCATCGGTAATTAATGGTACTAATAGTAATGCTGATGGTTTTTGTTCTCCTAATATTCCTGATTTTATTGTTAAATAATCTTCGGGTATTTCTTTTCGGAATATTGTTGCTAATTCGTAAGCACACTGCCCAACTAAGCCTTCGCCTATTGCAAATTCATTTTGCAGATACTTACGACGATTATATGCAAAGGTTGCTGTATTTATTAGCTTATTAGTTTCTTCATTATAAATATAAAATGCTCCTTGTAAAACATTGGTATATTTAATTAACTCAACTAATGTGTTGTATGATAATTGCTCTAAATCATTTTGCATTCGTAAAACGTCTGCAATTATATCTTTACCTTTAGCTATCCAGTTTTGTTGTCTTTCATTTTCATTAGTTGCGGCTAGGTTCTCTCTCATTATTTTTAATGAGTTACCTAAAATATCATCTTCATTGATTTCCTCATCGGATATTGTTAAGTCGCCTTCACCAATCTTTTTTGCAAAACGAGCATTTGTATTTATCTGATTATTTTTATCTTCAATTATTTGTAATAACTCGTTCTCCTTTTCTTGTTTTGCTAATGTTATAAAATAACCTACCAAACCTAAAAATATAGGTAAGCCATCTATAATAAAATAAACTGGTGCATTAATATGCATTTGCCACAGACTTTTTAAAGACACATCATAGTCTGAAAAGGCAAATCCTATAATCCAAGCAGTTATAGGAAATAAGATTCCTATGATTGATAATATCTGCACATAGTTATCTTTTCCGTTTATTTTAAGAATAAATAAATTGTTTATTTTTTGTATATACTTATTCATTTATTATAGCTTTTTCCATATTTGGGGCTAAGTTGCCAAAAATTTCTGAAATTTCATCAATTTTACGCTCAAAACTTTTATCTATTTTTTTAAACATGGCTAGTTCAACCAATCCTATTACCATATTTTCTTTTTTTATAGGCACAAATGCTAATTGATTTGGTTTATGTTCGCCTAAGCCTGAAATCATTTTTATATAACCTTCGGGAATGTTGGTTAAAAACATTGCCTTACTATCTTTAACTACTTGCCCTAATAAGCCTTCGCCTTTTTTAAATTTAGGTGGTACATTTTCCGCATAATACGCATAAGTAGCTATAGAGCTATATTCCTCTGTTTTAGTATCTAACTTATATACTATCCCCACTAATATCTCCATATTTTTACTTATACTTATAAGTAACCTATCGGCATATTCTTCCCACGTATTATACGAACCCATTGCCGATTTAAAATCTTTTTCGTTAAATAATAAATCTTCTGCTTGCTTTACTTTTTGTTCAACTTGTTTCTCATAATGCTCTAATTCTGCCTCTTGCAGAACAAAGTTTTCTTGTTGCTGTTTATCTACTTCTGTCATAAAATTCATCATGATAGTAGTAAACTTAACTATTTGTAATATTTGTAGAAGTATTATTACTAAAACTAATAAAGTTGCCCATTTTGCTTGCGAACTAACTATGTACATAGTTAAAAATGCAATACTAATTGATAAAATTATATTTATTATCAATCCTATTATTACTTTTCGCTTATATAACTTAAAATCACCCATTTGCTTTGGCTAAGTTTAATAAATAATTAATTATATCTTGTGTATTGTAAATATGGTCAACATTGGTTGCTTTTAAGGCTGCCGTTGTCATTGTTGGTACTTGACATTCGCTAGGTTCTTGAACTATTGCTACTCCTCCCGCATCTTTAACTGCTTTTAAACCTAAAGCTCCATCTTTATTAGCTCCACTTAAAATTATACCAACTAATTTCCTTTTATAGTTATATGCTGCAGAAAAGAATGACAAATCGATTGATGGTCGAGAATGATTTACCGGTTCTTCGGTTGATAAAACGAATCTGTTTCCCAATTCAACATATAAATGATAATTGGCTGGTGCTAAATATATTTGACCTGCTTTTACATAATCTTTATCGTTCGGTTCAATTATGGGCATGTTTGATTTTATTGATAATGCCTCAACAAAACCTGAACGCACATGCTTTAAGCGATGTAAACATAAAATAATAGGCAGGGGATAATTTTTAGGCAAAGCGGCAATAATTTTTGTTATTACCTGAAAACTCCCTGCTGAACCTCCTATTATAATTGCTTTACAATCCACGCTTTATACTTTTTAATTGTACTTTTTTTGATATATTTTTTCGGTTGCACTGACTAATCGCATTTTATTATTAGCATCTGTATGCTCAAGGGTTTCTTTACTACCTATCATAAGATAACCACCTACCGATAACCTATCTATCAGTTTACACACAACTTTATCGTATAAGGGCAATGTGTACTGAATTAATATATTCCTAAATATAATCATATCATAAACGGAATCTGAACTATCTAATTCTTCTTGTGATATTCGAGAAATCTGGAATGTAACATTTTTCAATAAATCATTTTGCATTTTCACTCCTGAATATCCGTTTATACAGTAATCTTCAAAATTACTTTCTCCCGAAAAACTTGTATAATTGGAGTTACTTATTTCTATTTCTTTGTCATCAAATAAGCCTCCTTGCTTAATACTATTCATTCGATTAAGGCTATCACACGATGCAATTATATTTACCTTATCTTGTAAACCCATTTTTTGTAAAATTATTGCCATGGTAAAAACTTCTTCGCCTGATAATACCCCTGGCATCCATATAGTAGGGTTCTCTTTTTTTAGTAATTCTGGTATATATATATCCCTTACATCTCGCCAAAATGAAGCATCTCTAAAAAATTCTGTTTCTCTTATTAAAAAAACATCTAAAAATTGTTCTTCGGTAAATTTATTATTTTTTATATCATCTAGCAAATGGGATACATCAAAATATTTTTGTGAGCATAACAAATGCAAAAACCTTTGCCTAAGCAAAGTTAAGTTATAGTTACGTAAATCAATACCAAACTTATCATGTACTGATTTAACTATATTTTTAACATCTACTATACCTACAACTTTATTCATTGTATTTCTTTTTATATAATCCTTTTGTTCGTTCAAAACCTAAACTTGATGGATCTAATATGCTTTCATGCGCTCCTAATACTAAATGCCCATCTCTGTATAAATTATCGCTAAACAATTTTATAACTTCATGTTGTAACTGATTGTTAAAGTAAATTATTACATTTCGACATAATATTAAATCAAATTTTGAATAAAAAATATTTCCATCATTTACTAAATCGTGTTTGCGAAATACTATTTTATCACGCAAAAACGGTTTCATTTCAATAGTATCTTTTTCTTTATTTATGTCAAAATATTTATCGTACGGAACATCTTTTATATCTTCATAATTATAAGGATTTTGCTTTATTACCTTATCAAATGAATCGAGATACCCTAGATTAAAGCGATACTTATAAATTCCGGATTTGGCTTTTGCCAACATATCGGTATTTATATCGGTAGCAAATACTTTTGCTTGGTCTAACATTTCCAACTCATTTAACAAAATAAGCATCGAATATACCTCTTGCCCGCTTGAACACCCTGCATGCCAAATAAATATAGATTTATTTTGTTTTAATTTTGGTAATATCTGATATTTTAAGGTTATCCATGTTTGAACATCTCTGAATAATTCAGTTGTATTAACTGTAATATCTTTAACTATTTTCTCAAGAAATGCATCATCTTTAGACAAAAGTAACGATAGCTGTGTTGCAGTCATACTATTATCCGACAGAATTTTATCTACCCTTCGAGCAAATGAACGCTCGGAATAGTTAGTAAAATCATAAGTTGAATAAAGCTTTAACGCATTTATTATTTTTTGTATATCTTCGTTACTTACCATATATTACCACAGAATGTTAAAATGTCTATTTTTTTTAACAATTGGTAAAAATAATATTTTTTATTAAAAATAAAGTATCTTAAATATTAATTTTATTTATTCAAGTTTTTTTTCTTACATATTACAAATTAAAATCTATTTTTATACCTTTAAACAGACCTTGTCTGGGAGTATTATTGAAATACAATATGAACAAGATTTATTTCGCATCACTCCGAGACTTAGTCTTAAATTATAAATAGATAAAACTATATATTATTCCATTGTTATCAAACACAAATACAATTTTATTGATAAACAAAGATTATTATGTTATAAAAACATCTTTTTATAAGATTAAATTCAAATAAAATCAAGCAAAACGAACAATAAACTTATGCCTACACAAACAACAAGCAACAAACTAACAATAGGTATTTATGGTATTCAGGACGTAAACACCTCAGATATAGCAACTTTATCGCACGACCATGCTCTTGCCATTGTACAAAATGGTAAAGTTATTCACTCGGCACATTTGGAGCGCATAAACCGAAAAAAGCATAGTTGCGACATGCCATCAATGTTATTCGATTTATTAAAAGAGAAACGCTTATTAAATGCAGAAAAACGATTTGTTTTTGTCGACAATGTACTTGGCAGGTCATTTATAAATACTGAAGGCAACATTCGTTTTGAAGCTCCTATAAACACAGACTTAAAAACTAATTACGAAAAAGGCAACCTATGGTTTTTAGACAAGCAGACAGAGGGTTTTGCTCTTAACCACGAGTTAGCCCATATTGGCAGCTGCCTTCCTTTTTTTGGTAATTTTAAGGAAAATAGTTTATTGATACATTTTGATGGTGGTGCAAGTAAAAGTAATTTTTCAGCTTGGCACTATGTTAACGGAGCAATCTCTCCTATTGAATATGGTTGGGACTTAAAGTGGCTATCAAGCTTATATAATGCCAATGCTTTAGTATTCGCCATGGTTAAGGCTAAGACTTTTGATTTAAATAGCGTCCCCGGCAAATTTATGGGTTTTGCATCGTTAGGGAAATATTCCGAAGAAATTGAACAATGGCTAATTGAAAACAGCTTTTTTTCTAATTGCTGGAAGAATAAAAACACCTTTATTAAAGATGCTGAACAAAAGTTTGGCATAAAACTAAAACAAATTGAACAAACAAACAGTTTTGTGCAAGATGTTGCTACTACTATACAAACAATCTTTGTACGCGAGAGTTTTAATAAGATAAAAAGCATTCAACAGCAGATTAAGGCTGATTATTTATACTATTCAGGAGGTTCGGCTCTTAATATTTTATTAAACAGCGAACTAATTAATTCACAGTTATTTAAAAACATTTTTATACCTCCTTGCTGTAACGACTCCGGTTTAGCAATTGGAGCTGCCGCCTTTGCCGAATGGCAAGACGGACAACAAATAAGCACACACTCACCATATCTAAACAATTGGGGAATTGAAAGTTACATAACACATCACACTAAACAAACAATTAAAGAAGTTGCCGATTTATTATTACACAAAAAAGTTATTGGTATTTGTAACAATTACGGAGAAATTGGAGCAAGGGCATTAGGCAATCGTAGTATAATTAGTTTGGCATCGGACAAGGAACTTGCCCAAAAGGTTAGCATGACACATAAAAAAAGGGAATGGTACAGACCTGTAGCCCCCATAATGCTTGAACATAACACAAAATACTTTACAGGAGCCGAATCGGTTAATCATTTATCAAAATTTATGCTGATGGATTTTGAAATTTTACCAAACAAAAGGCAAGAAATGGCGGGTGCTGTGCACACTAACAACACCGCAAGGATACAAACAATATTTAACCGACAAGACAATCCTTTTATGTATGATTTACTTGATTATCTTGACAAAGAACACAATGTTAAAGCCTTAATAAACACATCGTTTAATATTAAAGGCGAACCTATTGTAAATACAGCTAACGACGCTATGCGTAGTGCTAAAAATATGAAGTTAGACGCAGTGGTTATTAATGGAGAATTATTTTTAGATTTTTAAATAAAACCATTCTGACTAAGAAGTGAAACAAAAAAATGCAATACTGTTGTTTGCGGATATTTTATAAATTATGTACGTTTGCAAAATTCAGAAAAAAAAATCTAAGCGTTTGTAGATAAACGTTTAACATAAAATCAAACAAAATGGATATTATAAACAACGGAACAGGTCATAATAGCGATTTTGGATACGCACGAATTGACCGCTTTGATGATGAGAAACTTGAATCGATACAAACGCATTATAAGGAAATTTTAAAGGCCATTGGCGAAGACCCTGACCGTGAAGGATTACTAAAAACACCTTTGCGTGTTGCTAAATCGTTACAATTTTTAACACAAGGATACAGTTCAAATCCTGAGGAAGTACTTAAATCGGCTTTATTTAAGGAAGATTATAGCCAAATGGTTATTGTTAAGGATATTGAGTTATATTCAATGTGCGAACACCACATGTTACCTTTTTTTGGAAAAGCCCACGTAGCTTACATACCTAACGGTACAATTACAGGATTAAGCAAAATTGCTCGTGTGGTTGAGGCTTACGCCAGAAGGCTACAAGTACAAGAACGTTTAACTAACCAAATAAAGGACTGCATACAAGAAGTTCTGGCGCCTTTGGGCGTTGCCGTTATTATTGAGGCTCAACATATGTGTATGCAAATGAGAGGTGTACAAAAACAAAACTCAGTTACAACAACATCAGCTTTTACTGGGGTATTTTTAAAGAACCAAGCTACCCGCGAAGAATTTATACATCTTACTGGAGTACATATTCACTAAATAAAAATTAAGAGTTAAGAATGAAGAATGAAAAATTTCAATAAAATTTAATTTTAAAAATAATTATTTATAGAATAAATTAGTTCATTTTGATTTTTTTCACTCTTAATTAACATAAATAAGTCGGAAGTTAAAACTTCCGACTTAAAGAACATTAACGATTAAAAGTTAAACGCTGTCCATTTGGTTCGCCAAGTATTTCGCCATCGTGATAAACCAATTTACCATTAACAAAAGTATGCGTTACGATTGACGAGAAGGTTTCTCCCTCAAAAGGCGACCACTTACATTTATATAAAATATTATCTTGCGAAACTGTTTGTTTTTTATTCAAATCAACCAATACAATATCAGCAAAATATCCCTTTCGCAGATACCCTCTGTCTTTTATCTGAAAGAGCTTAGCCGGAGCATGACACATTTTATTAACCACATTAAACATTGGTATCTCGCCACGCTTACTTAACTCCAACATCACAACTAACGAATGCTGAACCAAAGGACCTCCCGATGCCGACTTAGTGTAGATATTCATCTTCTCACTAAGTAAATGCGGAGCATGGTCGGTTGCTATCACATCTAATTTATTATTATTTAAGGCTTGAACTAATTGTTGCCTGTCGTCCTCCGTTTTTACAGCAGGATTCCATTTTATTCGGTGTCCGTGTTTTTTATACCCCTCGCTATTAAACCACAGATGATGAACGCATGCCTCAGCAGTTATTTTCTTATTTTCCACTTCGTCCTCATCAAACAAACTCAGTTCTTTTGCCGACGAAAGATGAAGAATATGCAACTTTGTTCCGTATTGCGTTGCTAATTCCACCGCTTTTGACGAAGACTTATAACATGCCTCCTGGCTACGTATTAAATGATGGTGTTCTGGAAGAATATCATCGCCATATTTTGCAATATATTGTTTAAGATTATTTTGTATTGTCTGTTCATCTTCGCAGTGCGTTGCTACCAAACAAGGTGCCTCAGCAAAAATCTGACGCAAGGTTTCCTCATTATCAACCAACATATTACCTGTTGATGAACCCATAAAAACCTTAACTCCACATATATCATTAGGGTTAAGTTTGCGTACAATATCAATATTGCTATTTGTTGCACCAAAGTAGAACGAATAATTTGCATAAGCAGTTTTTTGTGCAATATCAAATTTCCCTTGCAAAGCGTCAAGGGTTACGGTTTGCGGATTAACATTTGGCATATCCATAAATGTTGTTACTCCTCCTTTTATTGCTGCTCGCGATTCGGTTTCAATATTTCCTTTATGGGTAAGCCCTGGTTCTCTGAAATGCACTTGGTCATCAATTACACCTGGTATTGCGGTTAATCCTGTTGCATCAATAATTTCATCATATTCTTTCTCATTTGCAGGGTTACCTTTTATTACATCGGTTATACGTTCGCCATCAATAGCTATACAGCCTACAAATTCAGAATTTTCATTTATTATTGTTGCATTTTTTATAAGTTTTTTCATGCGTTAAGAGTTAGTAAGTTAAAAGTTAAAAATTAAAAGTTAAAAAAAATAGAAGTAGTTAGTTCTACTTCTATTTTAAAGTTTTTTTTTACTATTTACAAGCGATAGTTTCAATCTCAACTAAAGCATCCATAGGTAAGTTTGCAACCTGATAAGCTGCTCTTGCTGGTGGATTAGTTGTATAGAACTCAGCATAAACTTCATTCATTGCAACAAAATCTTTTATATCTTTTAAAAGAACTGTACTTTTTACTACATCTGATAAAGAAAAACCAGCCTCCTCTAATATATGCTTAACATTAGTTAATGCTTGTTTTGTTTGCGATTTAATATCTTCTGGCATTTTACCTGTTTCAGCGTCAATTGGCAACTGACCTGAAATATACAAAGTTCCGTTATCACTTAAAATTGCTTGACTATAAGGACCTATTGCCTTAGGTGCTTTACTACTTGCTATTACTTTATTCATAATTCTGTATTTTATGTTTATAATTTATTAATTTTTCTGTTTTTTATATCAAACCTTGCTGTTTTATCACTTTCAGCAATTGGTCTGAAAAATGTATATTATCGTCTTTTTTATATCTTTTTTCTGTAAAAATTTGAGCTAAATTCTCGGTTTTATTTTCCTCAATCAGTTGCTTTGTAAATGGGAGATTTTCCTTTTCAGCAAATATATTTTTTATATCTTGGTCGGAATAATCCTCATATTTTTCAGAATGCACAACCCCACTTAACGGCAAACGGTCGGTTAGTTCTGGTTCTTCATCAGGATAACCTACAACTACTGACACTACGGGTAAAACACCTTTTGGCAGATTTAAGATGTCAATAATTTTGTTAGCCGAATACAATGCTGTTCCTAAATAACAAATACCCAACTTATAATATTCAGCCTCTAAACACGCATTTTGCGATGCTAAAACAGCATCGATACTTGCATTATACAACCACAATAAATTATCGTACGATGGCTCGGCATTATTTAATTTACACCATTTATTAAAACGATTAATATCGGCACAAAAGGTTAAATGCAAAGGAGCATCTAATACCATTTTCTGATTAAAATGAGCCTCGCAAAGTTGCTTACGCAAGTCCTCATTTTTTGTAACAACAATGCTATACATTTGCATATTACCAGTATTTGAGGCTCTGGTTGCTGCTGATAATATCTTATTTAAAATATCGTCGCTAACTTCTTGTTTTTTATATTTACGTATCGACTTATGATTGAATATTGTTTGCATTAATTGTCTGTTAAATTTGTTATTGCACAAAGTTAATAAATGTAATTTGATTTGCTGACAAAATACGTAAAATATAACAACAGATTTTTAAATTAGTTGTTTTATTAAGTTGGAAGACAAACAGATTCAAGTGGCAAGATTCAAGTGGCAAGATTCAAGAAGTATTGAGCGTTAAGTATTTAGTATAAACAAAAGACCTCACAGGTTTTGAAAACCTGTGAGGTCTGATAGTTGCAAGAAAATTTTAGTTTTTAGCAACATACCTATTTAATACCAAAAAAGCACCAGAATTAATAAACTCTGATGCTTTAATTTAAAATATTTAAAGTAAACCTAATACCATGTTTATTTAGGGAAGACTACACGGAACCCCACGCCGTTGATACGTAATACAGGCTTGCGGTTGTTACGATAAGCTACACGGCAGTACAAGGCAAGACTGTCCCAACCACCACCACGAACAACATGGAGAGTTCCTGTATCTGCTCCTATTGGGTCAGTTACTGCATCGGTTGGGTAATCTCCGTACAAATCGTTACACCATTCCCATACATTTCCACTCATATCATGTAATCCTAATTCATTAGCTGTTTTGGTACCTACTATATGAGTTCCTTTACCTGCATACATCTCGTTGTCGGTATTTTTTGAATTTTCCCAATACCAAGCTACATCGGTAATGGTATTATTTCCAGCGTAAAGGGTTGGGGTGGCGTTGTGTCCGCCTCGTGCGGCGTACTCCCATTGTGCCTCTGTTGGTAGTTGTCCGCCTACCCATTCAGCATAGGCTTTGGCTCCATACCAACTTACACAAATCACTGGGTAATTCTCTTTTCCCTCTTTGGCTTTAAACACATCGCCGTCTTTTTCTATTTGGCAATCTGCACTTTCTATGTATAACCATGTTTTTCCGCCCTCTTCTTTGTTGCCTTCTGCATTTAAGAATTTTGCATACTGAGCATTGGTTACTTCGTACTTGCTTATGTAAAAGTCTTTGCTTAGGGTTACTTCGTGTTGTATTTCATTATCTTCTCTACCATCTTCATCTTCGGGGCTACCCATTGTAAACGTTCCTGCTTTTACTAATACTTTAGCATCGTACTTACTTGTTACCGTTACACTAATTTCGGCTGTTTGCTCGGTTTTAGTGTCGGTTACTGTTACTTTTGTTTCGCCCTCTGCTACACCTGTTATTATTACTTGTTTGCCTTTTAGTTCGGCTGTGGCT
>PDWI01003637.1_pt1 | contig 21539 bp, 13 predicted proteins | sample 1430891 | NCBI WGS metagenome assembly PDWI01 (sample SAMN01162508, study PRJNA174530) | Oral metagenome, whole genome shotgun sequencing project. | biome: Marine environment; feature: Marine mammal; material: Swab sample of the gingival sulcus; isolation source: swab sample of gingival sulcus... | reverse complement strand
TTTGAGCCTTTTGTATCAAGACAAAAGGGTGAAGCCCGTCCGGCTAGGACAACGTAATGGTATTTAACGTGATTTATTATATCGAACTCACGTTAATTAGATAATGTGATAATTACTCAATATCCAAATTGTGAAGTACAAGCCAAATTTTCTTTAGAAAAGGGCAAGTTTCTGGTTGTTCTTATGCCATTTGTAATCTGTATTGACCCAAAATAAAACAGGTCTTTTTGATAGGATAGATTGGGCTACAACTGGTATTAAGCCTTTAAAACAAGTTGAATATTTCATTGTTATTGGTGTTTTTACATTTCTAAAATCACGAAAAATATTTGTTGATATATCCCAAATATTTCCAATTGAATTGGAAGTGCTGTTTTGCATACGCAATGGGCTTCCAATTGAATTGGAAGTACTATTGTGCATACGCAAAGGGCTTCCAATTGAATTGGAAGTACTGTTGTGCATACGCAAAGGGCTTCCAATTGAGTTGGAAGTACTGTTGTGCATACGCAATAGGCACCCAATTGAGTTGGAAGTGCTGTTGTGCATACAAAACAGTACTTCCGATTGAATTGAAAGTACTTTTGTTAATAAACAAAAGGTATAAGTGCTTATTATTAATACATTAGGATTGTTATCATTTTAATACAAAAGAGGGTTACAAATGATATAAAGTAATATCAGCAACATTTATCTGCATATAGAAAGTTTAGTATAAAGAGAAAATAGAAGAGTTATACCATAAATTACCCAATAAAAAAGTACTATTTCTTTTGGTTAATCATATTACAACTGGTATTCGTTATAGAAAAAGACCTGAACAGGTTTTCAAAACCTGTCAGGTCTGAAGCTATCATATTAAAATATTATGACATTACCACATTATCCAATTATCTAATTGTCACATTAACAAATTATCCAATTATCACATTAACTAATTGTCATATTAACAAACTCTATCTAAATAGTTCTAGGCGGTTAGCATCTAAACGAAGAAATATAAATACTAAAATGGTAAACGACCATAGAGAAGAACCTCCATAGCTAAAAAATGGCAGAGGAATACCTATCACTGGTAATAGACCAATAGTCATTCCGATGTTTACAGCGAGGTGAAAAAATAGGATACACGCTACACCATATCCATATATTCTGCTAAAAGTGGAGCGTTGGCGTTCTGCTAAAAATATCAATCTTAACACAAATAATAGTTCCAATAAAATAACACCTACAGCACCTACAAAGCCCCACTCTTCGCCCACTGTACAAAAAATGAAATCGGTGCTTTGCTCTGGAACAAATTTGAATTTTGTTTGTGTTCCATTTAAGAAACCTTTGCCTAAAAATCCTCCCGAGCCAATGGCTATTTTCGATTGAGCAACATTGTATCCTGAGCCATAAGGATTAGATTCTATTCCCAAAAATTCGTTGATACGTGTGCGTTGATGGACTTCAAGAATATTTTCAAAAACATATCCTACGGAATAACTAAAGAAGATACTGCCCATTACAATAAGGATTAAAAAAGCAATCTTTTTTAATCGTTGCATATAAGTGAAAATAAGAAAAGGAATGGAAGATATTACAATTGTTGCAATAAATAGAACAACGGGGCTTAAATGAAAATTAAAGGCTAAATTGATAAAAAATAACCCTCCAAATGTTCCGCCTAAAATAAGAATAGCTTTACCTAGTTTTAGCCAATATACTCCCATAAACAGAGCAATGAGTAAACCTAAAAATAATACCAAACCCAAAACCCATAGGGAAGGTATTAGCAATGTGATAACAAACAAAACAATAGCCCAAAATCCTAAAAATATCACTATTCCTGGCAATCCTTCTCGATATAGCACCAATAAGAAAACCGTGTAAACAAGAGCAGAACCTGCATCACCCTGCAATACGATTAATAGCATAGGAGATAATATGATTAATCCTGCAGTAAATAATGATTTTAGTTGCTGTATCTTAAAATTATATTGAGAAGCATATTGTGCTAACGCCAAGCAAGTGGCAAATTTTGTAAACTCAGCTGGTTGAAACCGAAAGAAACCCAAATCAATCCAAGATCGAGCACCTTTTACATCTCGTCCGAAAACCAATAGTAATATCAGAGTTAAGAGTAGCGAAAAGAATATGGGATAGGCAAAGGCAGAATAAAATTTACTGTCAATAATTAAGATTAGAACCACAAGAAAAGCCGCAGCACAAATCCAAATTAACTGTTTGCCGTAGCGTTGAGAAAAGTCTAAGATGCTTTGATGCGAATCATTATAAACTGCAGCATATATATTGATCCAACCCAAGAATACCAATAGAGCATATAGTGCTACACTCCACCAATCCAAACTTTTTATTAAACTTACTTTACGTATCATTCTGTTCTTATATTGATTTGATTAATCAGGTCGGCCTTTAACATATCCTTTTCAATCTTTCGTTTCTCTTTTGAGATCTCGCCTTTTAAATATTTTTCTATCATTAATCCAGCAATTGGAGCACCATACCACGAACCCCATTTTCCGTTTTCAACATATACAACAATAGCAATTTTAGGATTCTCACGAGGAGCAAAGGCTGCAAATACCGAGTGTTCTATCTCTTGTCCTGTTTGTACTGTTCCTGTTTTTCCACATACAGTTATATCGGGTATTGCAGCTAATCGTCCTGTTCCTTTTTCTGATTCTACCACCATTTGCATTCCATCAATAACAGGATTAAAATAGGAGGTATCTATTGCAGTAAAATGCTTCTTATTAAAATTAGTTGGAATATCATTAATGCGTTTAACAATATGAGGCGTATAATAAAATCCTCTGTTGGCAATAGCAGCAGTCATGTTTGCCATTTGTAAAGGAGTAATCAATAATTCACCTTGTCCTATTGCCATTGATATGATATATAATGAATGTAAGCGTTTTGTTTTTACTTTTTTCTGAAGCTCTTGTAGGGTAGGTACCGAACCAGATAATTCATGAGGTAAATCTGTACCTAGTTTGCGTCCAATACCAAAAGACATTACTTTTTCTCTCCACATTTCATAAGCAGCATTAACAGAAGCGTATTTCGGATTTTCTAATATCTTTCGATATACATTGCAATAATAAGCATTGCAAGACTGCATAATTGATTGTTTTAAATTGAGAGGAGAAGCGTGCCAATGGCAGCCCATTTTTAAATTTCCTGCTTTATATCCTTCGTGGCATTCGAAACGAGAAGATGGAGTTATTACCTCTTCATGTAATCCGATTAGAGCATTGATGGGTTTAAATATCGAACCAGGGGCATAGAGAGCCATCAGCGAACGATCAAACAGGGGCTTTAATGAATCGTTACGAACCATTGCAGTATAATTCTTACTCATTACCCTACCTACCAGCATTTCTGGATTGTAACTAGGACTGGATATTTTGGCAAGTATTTCTCCTGTTTGTGGATCTATCGCAACAATACCACCTTTTTTATTTTGCATTAACTTTTCGCCATATTCCTGCAATTCAATATCAAGAGAAGTGTATATATTTTTTCCTTTAACGGCACTTTTGTCATATCGTCCGTCTTTGTATGAACCTTTTATTCTGTTATGAGCATCAATCCAATAGACTTTTTCCCCTTTTTCGCCTCGCAAGTATTTTTCGTAGGTTAGTTCGATACCATTTTTTCCAATATAGTCGCCTTGCTGATAATAATTATCTGCGTTTATTTCTCTACGGTTTACTTCGTTTAAAAAACCCAGGGCATGAGCCGCACTTTTTCGTGGGTATTTTCTTAAAGTTCTTGATTGCACAAAGAAGCCATTAAACTTATACATCTTCTCTTGTAAGATAGCATAAGTTTTAGACGAAATCTGCTTTAATAATAAAGATGGAGCTCTGTAAGAGTATCTCTTGGCTTTTTTTATCCTGCGTTTCAGTTCTTTCTTCTCTATTTTTAATAAGCGACAAAAATCGGTGGTGTCAAATGCTGTTACCTGTCTAGGAATGATCATCACATCATATATTGCCTGATTATAGACTAATAATTTTTGATTTCTGTCGTAGATTAAGCCTCGTGCAGGAAATTGGGTTACTGTTCTTCTTGAATTGTGAACAGCACTTTGTTTATACGATTCATCAATGATTTGTATAAATGCCAATTTGATAATAAAAACAAGCATTACCAATATAAATATCCCAGAGATAATATATTTTCTATTAGTCAAATTGCTCATAAGTGAAGATGTTAATTACCCATTATCTTTTAGTGGTAAAAAATTCTGTAGTAAATATTAGTATCAATGAAAATATAGTGCTAAAACAGATACGTAAAAGGGTATCAAAAAAATTATTGAAAGAGAAAACCTCAACAAAGAATAAGAAGATATGATGTGCTAATACAAGAATTGTGGCATATTTAAAAAACCATGAAAATCCATAACATGTGATATTGGGAAAGGTTCCGATTTCATAGCCATCACGAGGAGCAAAAAGACTCAGTACATAGGGGCGTAAATATGCCATAAATACAGTAGCAGCAGCATTCATTCCTAATGTTCCAGTAAAAATATCAACGGTAAGTCCCAATACAAAAGCAACGCATAAAAGAAGCCATTTTGATATCTCAAACGGTAAAGCCAAAATAAATAGCACATAAATATAAGGGTTTACATAGCCGCTCATCTGAATGTTATTTAAAACAGCCACCTGCACTAACACCAATAGGATAAATCGAATTATATTTTTTAAAACTATGTTCATTCTTTTATATTTTCTAGCTCTTCTTCTCGCATTAAGTTCTCAATCACTTGCACATACGATAGTTGTTTAAAATCATTAGAGAGTAATACCCCTATTTGATAAAAATTACTTCCTTTTTCATAGGTTATCTCATCGATAGTTCCAACAAGTATGCCCTCAGGAAAAATTTGAGAATAACCACTGGTAACGATCGTATCTCCTTTTTGTATTGCGGCATTAAAAGGAATCTCTTTTAATATTGCTTTGCGATAGTCTTTGCCTTCCCAAACAAGAGACCCAAAATAATTGTTCTTTTTTATTTTTGCTGATATTTTTAAACGTCTGTTTAATACTGGTAGTACTGACGAATAATTTTCTGATGCACTAATCACAATTCCTACCACACCGCCATTGGCAATCACCGCCATTTCGGGTTTTATGCCATTTTTTTTACCCCTGTTTAAGGTAATATAATTGTATTGCTTGTGAACCGAATTGTTTACAATTTTAGCAGAATGATAAATATACTTTTGCTTGTAGATGGTATCAAGAAAAACAAAAGAAGAATCAGCCGTTAATTGATGCGATTGTTTTAGTAATCCTCTTAAATAACTATTCTCTTTATTTAATTTTTCATTTACCTGTTTTAGGTTGATATATTGGGTTACAGATGCAATATTTTCATATACTGTACCGCAAATATAGTTACTCGAGTTAAGCACTATTGATTGTTGAAAATTATTGTACTTAATTAAAATAAATAGGCACAAAGTTTCGAATAGTATAAACAAAATACCAAAATAGTAACGAACAATCAAATGAAATAGATTTCTCATTGGCTTAACTTTTAGTAGCAGTATAATTGAACTTAAATAGTATCATTGAATGATTTCATTCAAAGCGGTTTCTTTTTTTGCTTTTAATAAAAAAACGAAAGTAAAATCCAACGACTTTACTTTCGTCTGTATTTATTATCGACGTAAGAACGAGAATTTATCTACATTTTTTAATGCAATACCTGTTCCTCTTGCTACAGCTCTTAAAGGATCATCAGCAATGTGGAATGGGATATTTAACTTATCGGTTAAGCGTTTGTCTAAGCCTCGAAGCAATGCTCCTCCTCCTGCCAAGTAGATACCTCTATTTACAATATCGGCATATAGCTCAGGTGGTGTTTGTTCCAGTGCATGAAGTATCGCAATCTCTATTTTAGAGATTGATTTTTCTAAGCAGTGTGCTATTTCTTGATAAGTAACAGGAACTTCTATTGGTAAAGCTGTCATTTGATTTGGACCTTGTACCTTAAAGTCTGCTGGTGGCTCTTCTAGTTCTGAAAGAGCAGCACCTACATGAATTTTAATCTCTTCAGCAGTTCTTTCTCCAATTTTAATATTGTGCTGATGACGCATATATTCTTGAATGTCGGTAGTCAAATCATCACCGGCAATACGAATCGATTTATTAGAAACAATTCCTCCTAACGAGATTACTGCAATTTCAGTAGTTCCTCCACCTATATCCACAATCATGTTTCCTTCAGGAGCTTCTACGTCAATACCAATACCTATTGCAGCAGCCATTGGTTCATAAATCATATATACATCTCTACCTCCAGCATGTTCTGCCGAATCTCTTACTGCACGCATTTCAACCTCGGTACTACCCGATGGGATACATACCACAATTCGCAACGAAGGAGAAAATAATCGAGGTTTTTTGTTGATCATCTTAATCATTCCCCTTATCATCTGCTCAGCAGCATTAAAATCAGCAATAACACCATCACGCAACGGACGAATTGTTTTTAAATCTTCATGTGTTTTTCCTTGCATTTGGCGAGCTTTTTCACCAATCGCTACCATTTTTTCTGTGCGTCGATTTAATGCCACTATCGATGGCTCATCAACAACAATTTTATCGTTACAGATGATGATTGTATTGGCTGTTCCTAAGTCAATCGCAATCTCTTGTGTTAAAAATGAAAATAATCCCATATCTTTTATTTCTTAAATCTCTTTTTTTTATCTGTTCAAAAGAACAGTGTCTTTTTTAATGCTTAAAGTGTCTCATTCCTGTAAACACCATTGCAATACCATATTTATCTGCAGCATCTATTGATTCTTTATCTCTAATAGATCCTCCCGGCTGAATAATTGCTGTAATTCCTGCTTGATGAGCTGCTTCAACACAATCAGAAAAAGGGAAAAAAGCATCAGAAGCTAAAACGCTACCAGCAATATTATTACCTCCTTGTTTTATTGCATTTTCTAGAGCCCAAATTCGACTTACTTGTCCGGGTCCAACACCTGTTGTTGTTTTATCTTTAGCAATAGCAATGCCGTTAGATTTAGCATGCTTCACCGCTTTCCATGCAAATAATAAATCTTCCATCTCTTTTTCGGATGGTTGACGTTTGGTAACCACCTTTAATTCATCATTCACAAGTTTGTTGTCAAAATCTTGTACCAATAGTCCTCCTAAAACAGTACGTGCTTTCAAACCAACATCGTCTGATTTTAAGATTTCAGGTAACTGCAACAGGCGTAAATTTTTCTTCTTTGTTAATATTTCTAAGGCTTCATCGCTGAATGATGGAGCAACAATCACCTCCAAAAATATACCATTCATTATTTCGGCAGTAGCTTTGTCTATTTCTCTGTTTGCGGCAACAATTCCACCAAAAATAGAAACGGGATCTGCATCATAAGCTCTCTGAAAGGCTTCAGCAATTGTATTTGCACTTCCTATACCACAAGGATTGGCATGCTTTGCAGCCACAACTGTTGGCTCATCAAATTCTTTTAAAGTCTCTAATGCTCCATCAGTATCACCTATGTTGTTATAGGATAATTCTTTTCCGTGTATTTTATTTGCGACGGTTAATGTGCCCTCATTTTCCTTTATTTGAGTGTAGAAACTAGCTTGTTGATGAGGGTTTTCTCCATATCGTAAAGCTTGTTTTTTCTCAAATGTAAGTGTTAATGTATCGGGGAATTTATTTCCCAATTTCTCATTGAAATATCCTGATATCAGAGCATCATAGTGAGCTGTATGTTCAAATACTTTGGCTGCTAAATACTCTTTTGTTTCGTGTGTAGTTTCTCCTTTTACTTTTAATTCCTCAATCACTTGAGAGTAATCAGCAGGATCAGTTATCACATTTACAAATTTGTAATTTTTTGCAGCTGCACGTAACATGGTTGGCCCTCCTATATCAATATTCTCGATAATTTGTTCGTGAGTAGATGTTTTGTTAAGAATTGTTTCTTTAAAAGGATACAAGTTACACACAACAATATCAATAGGGTCGATTCCCAATTGAGACATTTGTTGTTGATGTTTTTCATTATCTCTAACGGCTAAAATACCTCCCTCTACATTTGGGTGTAACGTTTTTACTCTGCCATCGAAACATTCGGGAAATTGCGTCAAATCAGAGATATCCATCACTGGTACATTAGCTTGTTCTAAAGCTGATGCTGTACCTCCTGTTGAGATAATTTCCCACCCCATTTGGTGTAATTCTTTTGCAAAATCTACTATTCCTTCTTTATCAAAAACACTGATTAATGCTCTTTTCATACTGTCTTTTTTTGCTATCGAATATGTAATGCAAATTGAATTACGATATTAGATAGTATTATTTATAAAATGATTGTTTTGTTTGATGATTTATAATATTCGTGAAATCAATAAATTACGTTGAATTTTAAAAATCCTTGCAAAAATAACAAAATAGTTTTCAAAATAGGGCAATAAAAATCGTTTAATTTTAGATAAATCCTAAAAAACATAAGGCTTTCGTTATGATAAGTTCAAATAAAAGTTTTTGACGAGAATTTCAAATTGAAAAAGCTTGGTGATTCCCTATGTTTGTCCATGCCAAATTGATATTTGCCGAATAGGGGGTTTTTATTACTTTTGCTTCCGCTTAAGAGATCTCATGTCTGTAACATTTTTACAAAAGAAAAGTGATTTCAAAGGCTTTTAAGATATCTGTTCTTTAGATATCGTAAAAATGTACCTAAAGCACGCAAGATATTTGTGATAGAAAAGTAGGCGAAATACTTTTAATTTTAGAGTACAATTTAATTCTGTAGTAATTGAAGTCATCTTCTTTGTTGCATTATAATTCAGATGTTATGGGGTACGTTAGAGCAAAAAAAAACTTAGGACAGCATTTTTTAAAAGATCTAAATATTGCTAGAAAAATAGTAGATAGTTTAAAGGCTGTGAAAGTTTCGCAGGTGCTAGAGATAGGTCCAGGTATGGGTGTTTTAACACAGTACTTACTGCAAAAAGAGGAGTTTACTACTCATGTTGTAGAAATAGATACCGAATCAGTAGCCTACTTGCAAGAACATTATCCGCAATTATCTTCTCGCATCATTAGCGAAGATTTTCTAAAATTTGATTTACAACAGCTTTTTAACGAACCCTTTGCTGTAATCGGAAATTTCCCTTACAATATTTCGTCGCAAATATTTTTCAAAGTGCTTGATTATCGCAATCAAATACCAGAAGTGATAGGCATGATACAAAAAGAAGTTGCAGAGCGTATGAGTGCAACGCCCGGAAATAAAACTTATGGCATATTAAGTGTGCTGATGCAGGCTTTTTATGATATTGAATACTTATTTACTGTTAGTGAAAAAGTTTTTGATCCACCGCCAAAAGTAAAATCGGCAGTCATTCGTATGGTGAGAAACAACACGCAAGATTTAGGCTGTAACGAAAAATTATTCTTTCGAGTCGTAAAGACTGGATTTAACCAGCGTCGCAAAACATTACGAAACTCTCTGAAATCAATTTTAGGAGAGTATAAAATCGATGATGATTTAATGGCGAAACGCCCAGAACAACTTAGTGTTGAGCAGTTCATATGTCTTACCAATAAAATTGAAACTGCAATAGGTTAAATATCCAGTAGCAATCCTTTCTTTGGTAGAATTAAAATAATAAGGTTTGAAAATCTGTAAAAAAGAAGATTATGCAGTTTGAATTGACACGTGAATATATCGACCACCTAAAAAATATCATTGAAGAGAAAAATGATGTTGCAGCTATTGCTTTAATGGAAGAGTTGCACTCTGCTGATATTGCTGAAATTTACGACGAATTGAACATAGAAGAAGCAAAGTATTTATACTTATTGCTTGATGATGATACTGCTGCCGATGTGTTAGCAGAATTGGAAGATGACGATAGAGATCGTTTTATCAAAGAGTTACCTCTTGAAGTTGTTGCCAAAAAGTTTATTGACAATATGGATTCTGATGATGCTGCTGATATTATTGGTGGTTTATCTGATGAGGAACAAGAAGAGATTCTCTCGCATATAGAGGATGTGGAGCAGGCTGGAGATATTGTTGATTTGTTGAACTACGATGAAGATACCGCAGGGGGATTAATGGCAAAAGAGTTGGTTACAGTTAATGAGAACTGGAATGTGCTAACTTGTTTACGAGAATTGACCCGACAGGCAGAAGATATTGACGAAATCTATTATGTATATGTTGTTGATGATGATGGAGTATTAAAAGGAACATTGTCGTTAAAGCGAATGATATTAAGTCCCACATCGGCAAAAATCATCAATCTTTATCAGCCTGATATCATGTCGGTACATACCGATGAAAAAGATGAAGACGTTGCTTTGATAATGGAAAAATATGACCTTGTGGCACTACCTGTAGTAGATAGTATTGGTCGTTTGGTAGGTCGTATCACCATTGATGATGTGGTAGATGTGATTCGTGAAGAGGCGGAAAAAGACTATCAATTGGCATCGGGTATTAGTGAAGATGTAGAGGTAAACGACTCTATATTTTTACAGACTAGAGCACGTTTGCCTTGGTTGTTGATTGGTTTGTTGGGAGGTGTTTGTAGTGCTATTTTACTAACTAGTCATGGAGAAGAGTTGGGGCTGCATCCTGCAATGGCATTTTTTATTCCTTTGATTACGGCTATGGGAGGAAATGTGGGTGTGCAATCATCGGCGATAATCGTACAAGGTTTGGCGAATAATTCTCTAGGTATTGAAAGCAGCTTTAAGCGTTTGTTACGAGAATTGAGTGGTGCTATTGTAAATGGCGTTATTTGTTCTGGATTATTGTTTGGTTACAATTATTTTTTTTCTGATTCATTTGTTTTAACCATAGCTGTGTCTACTGCCCTATTTTCGGTAATTATATTTGCATCGTTATTAGGCTCTATTATTCCTCTAGGCTTAAATAAAATTGGTATTGATCCTGCGTTGGCAACGGGTCCTTTTGTTACCACAATGAATGATATTGTTGGATTGTTTATTTATCTTTCAGTGGCAGCTGTTTTTTATGGATCGTAAAGACTATCTAGCTATAGGCTTTTGGCTATTAACCATTAGGTTGGATAGATTTCTACTCTTATACCCCAGTTTTCAATAACGAATAATTCCTTGTTTTATCGTTAAGTATTGGTTTCCTGTAAAAATAATATAGTCTTTCCAGTTGGTAAAAGAGTGTCAAAACTTTTAGGATAAGTTTTTGCCAATTAGTAAAAGGAGTTTTTTATGACATAAAAACTATCGTCCTTTTTTGATAAGAGGGAGAGTGTTCTTTTTCGGTATCAAATTATTTATAGGATTTAGGTGTAATATCATTTGTAATTTCAATTTACTCCATTAAAAAGACCTTATTTCCTTTTTATATCGAAATAATATTTAGGGCTGTATCGTTTTTCTTTTTCGTAAAAATAAAAGTAAAGCCATTTTTTTGTGAATAGAGATTGTTCCATAAAAAAATCCCCAATACCGAAAGGTATTGGGGATTTTGTCATTATGTTATGAGTAATTGCTTACTTCTTAACAACTTTATTTACACGTTTTGCAGTATCGTAAGCAATTGGAGTCGCAATAAATAGCGATGAATAAGTACCAATGATTACCCCTACTAATAATGCAAATGTAAATCCTTGAATAGAAGTTCCACCAAACAAGAAGATTGCTAACAATACAATAAATGTAGATAACGATGTACTAAATGTACGACGTAATGTGCTATTTAATGCACTATCAATAACACCTTCTTTTTCACGTTTTGGATGTAATCCAAGATATTCACGAATACGGTCAAATACAACCACGGTATCGTTAATCGAATAACCCACCACAGTAAGTATTGCTGCAATAAATGCTTGATCAACCTCTAATGAGAATGGTAATATACCATACAACATAGAGAAGATACCTAATACAATAATCGAGTCGTGAGCCAATGCAATAACAGCACCTAAACCATATTGCCAGTTAGAGAATCGAACCATGATGTATAAGAAAATAACAATCAATGCAAACAAGATAGACCAAACTGCTGATGTACGAATATCATCTGCAATAGTAGGTCCTACTTTTTGCGACATCTTACGATTATTTTCTAAGAACTGTGCTTTAGTTGTTCCTGCGGGAACATATTTTTTCAATCCTTTATAAAGTAATGCTTCTACTTCGTCATCAATCTCTGTTCCTGATTCTGAAATTTTATATTTGGTTGTAATCTTTACTTGATTATCGCCACCAAATGTTTTCACTTCAGGGGCATGTCCGTAAACAACAGCTAAATCTTTAGCAACATCGCTTACTTTTACAGGATTGTTGAAAGCAACCACATAAGTTCTACCACCAGTAAAGTCGATACCTTGATTTAATCCACGAGTAGCAAGAGAAATAATACTTCCCACAATCATTACAGCTGATATAATATAGAACACCTTACGTTTTCCTAAGAAATTGATATTAGTGTTACGTAACCAGTTTTCTGTAAACTTAGTTGAGAATGAAATATTCTTTTTCTTTGATAATCTTGCTTCGAAAATTAAACGAGTAATAAATATCGCTGTAAATAATGAAGAGAAAATACCAATTACCAATGTGGTAGCAAAACCTTTAATTGGACCCTCACCAAATACATAAAGAATAATACCTGTTAACAGGGTAGTGATGTTACCATCAACAATTGCTGAATAAGCATTCTTGTAACCATCTTTAATTGCTAGGCTTAATCCTTTTCCAGCTCGAAGCTCTTCTTGGATACGCTCATAAATCAGCACGTTTGCGTCAACCGACATACCGATGGTTAATACAATACCCGCAATACCTGGTAACGTTAATACAGCACCTAATGCCGCCAATACACCAAAAATGATAATTAAGTTGGCAATCAAAGCAATGTTTGCAGCTAAACCAGCACCTCTACTATAGAAGAAGAACATATAAACTAACACCAAGATAAAGGCGATAATAAACGAATACATTCCCTTTTGAATTGATTCTTTTCCTAATGAAGGACCAACAACTTCGTCGGCAATAATTCTTGCAGGAGCAGGAAGTTTACCCGACTTTAAAATATTTGCAAGGTCTTTTGCTTCGGCAACAGTAAAGTTTCCGCTAATGCTTGACTGACCTCCTTTAATTTCTGATTGTACGTTAGGAGCAGAATATACATATCCGTCAAGTACGATAGCAATAGCACGTTGTAGGTTATCTTTTGTTAATCGTGCCCATGTTTTAGCACCTTCGCTATCCATGCTCATAGAAACTTCGTAGCGAGCAGTAACCTGATCAACATTTTCACGAGCTGAAGTAACCACATCTCCATCTAAAGGAGCTTTTCCGTCACGGCTAGTAACTTTAATTGCGAATAATTCAAAAATGTTACCTGCTTTGTCAATTGGCTTCACACCCCAGAAGAATTTCATATTTCTAGGTAGTACCGACTTGATAGCTGGCATTTTTAAGATCTGATTTACCTCAGCAGTATCTTTAATATGCGACATTCCTACTACAGCTTTAGAGCTTCCGCCATTTTGAGCTGGATTAAGAATGTAGAAAAGAGGATTTTGTTTACGTAATGTTTTTTCATCAACAGCAACTTGTGTTGAGTCTTTTGCAGTAGCTAACGAATCTACCAATGCTTCCTCGTTGTTTTTAGCTTGCTTCTCCACTTTCTCTACTGCTTTGGCAGCTTTATCAGCTGGAGCTTCACTTGCAGCGTTTATCTCGGCTAGTTTTTCATTTGCTTTAGCTAAGAAAGGAAGAGCTTCTCCAGTGTTGTAAGTTTCCCAAAACTCTAAACTTGCAGTTCCTTGTAATAACTTACGAACACGAGCAGCATCTTTAATACCTGGTAATTCTATCACGATACGTCCCGAAACATCTGCTTTTTGGATATTTGGCTGAGCCACACCAAAACGGTCGATACGTGAACGTAGAATATTAAAGGTATTGTCAATAGCATCGTCGGTTTCTTCTTTAATTACCTTTAAAACTTCTTCATTAGTTGCTCCAAAAGGAATTTTATCTTTTAGCTCAAGTGTTCCGAAGATATCAGGAGAAGACAACTGAGCTTTTGGATCTATTTCTTCGAATGCTTCACCAAAAAGAGTTACAAAACCTTTGTTACTATTTGCCTGCATTTTCTTTGCTTTCTCAATTGCGGCATTAAAAGTTTTGTCTTTGCTGTAGTTAGCCATTGATTTGATGATATCGATAACCGAAACTTCCATGGTTACGTTCATACCACCTTTTAGGTCAAGACCCAAGTTCAATTCTAACTCCTTACACTCTTTGTAAGTGTAGTTTTTCATCCATAAGAAATTATAAACTCCCTCGCCTCTAATTGAATCAAGATAGTTTTGTTCTTTCTTTAAATCTCCTGCTCCATATTTATGAGCATCATTTTCAACTCTCTTGGTTACGTAAGTAAATGTTAATTGATATAAACTCACCAATACCAAGACAATTGCAAGTAATCTTATTGCACCTTTGTTCTGCATTTGTTTAGGTTTTTTATAATTTAAATTATGATTTTTTCTACCTGAAAAATTGACGCACAAATATATTAAATTTTTTCATATAGCTGCACGTTAAACATCTTTGCTCCCAAAATTGGGCTGCAAATGTAAAGTTTTTCGCTGATAATCAATAATAGCATTGTATTTTAATAAAAAATCACTTCCCAACAGACCACAAATAATCCTATTGCAATGTTGCTGATATGTATTGTTTAACACAGACAAGTCAATGAGTACACATTGAAAGGGAGAAATTGTGAAAGTGGTCTGCGTATGATTTGCCGAGCTATCATTCTCTGCTTCTGAAGAGTGAGTATCTCCAACTATAAACTGATTGATTTCTACCAGCTCTGAAGTAATTTGTTCTTCGCCCACACCTTGCGATTTGATGGGCTCCTGATTGGGGATAGCACTATATCTTGTTACGAAATTGTTATCGAACACGGTTTTTGAAGCCCCTGTATCTATCACCAGAAAACTATTGCAGCCATTAACGTTACATGGCACCAGTAAATGGTAGCTATCGTCTTCTAGTGTGATTAATTCTATTGGTATCTCTATCATATGATCATGGATTTGTGTATTAAGTGCACAAACATATAAAATTTACCTTGATATCATTAGCAAGGGAGATATATCACACAGAGAAAATTCGTGTTTGAAATTGCAAGGGAAGTCAATTGTTGTAGCTGGTTAGTGACTTTCCCATTATTGTTAATGACTAGACAAACAGACAAAGCCTTTCTTGCTAGGAAAACATAATACAACAATTCGCTACAGGGAAACATCCAAGAGAAAAAGAACAACAGGCAATAAAGAACAAATCCAATCCCTAAAAAGTATGCGTTTTTCCTGATATTTTGACATCACATTTCGTGGCGGTAATACCATTTGTGTAATTTGAGTTTACCCAAAAGGAAAATAGGCCTTTTTAATTGGATAAACTTTAAGTGACAAATGGTATAAAAACAACAAAAGAGGATGCCTTTTGAGACATCCTCTTTATATATCTGTACAGTAAAGAAAAACTTTACTTCTTTTGATCAATTTCTTTTAACAGCTCTTTCACTGCTGCTTCCGTTTGTTGATCGTGTCCTTTTATTATTTCTTCGTACTCGTTGGCAACTTTGATATCAGGTTCTATTTGATGATTTTCTACATAGTTTCCTTTTAAATCTTTCATTCCCACTTGAGGCATTCCGAAATATAGTGTTGGATCAAGTAACGTTTCCCACCAAACAGCAGTCATGGTTCCAGGAACAGGCATTCCTATTAATTTACCAATCTTCAGCGTTTGATAAGCATAAGGGAATCCACAAGCATCAGAGTAATTTCCTTCACAAGTTAAAACTGCTGATGGCTTTTTCCATTTACTCATCGGCTCAGAACCGAAGTTCTGTCCACGAGGCGAGAAGAAAGTGTATTCTTTACCCGAAAGTAAAGTGATCAAATCATCGTGTAGCCAGCCGCCGCCGTTAAAGCGAGTATCTACGATTATTGCTTCACATTTTGTGTATTTTCCTAGCATTTCAGAGAATACCTTTCTAAAACTACTAGAATTCATTCCTTTTACGTGTACATAACCTATTCTTCCATTAGACAAGCGTTTCACATCTTCTTGCTGTTTTTTCACCCATCTGTTATATAATAGACCACTTACACTTGATGTTGGTTTTACAATCTCGTCCCAATGCTTTTTGGTGGCAGGATCGTAAAGTCCTAATAACACTTTTTTACCAGCCTTGTGATTTAGCAATGGATAGTGGCTCTTGTCTTTTGTGATTTCAACACCATCTATCTTTTCGATGATTACACCTTTTTTGATTTTAGTAGTGCTATTATCAAGAGGACCTTTTTCTAGAACCTCTTCAACTTTAAGACCATCGCCTTTGTAATTCCAATCGTATAATACACCCAGTTTGGCAGTTCTATCGCCATTTTTACCATAGAAACGATATCCCGAACCAGTGTGTGAAGCATTTAGTTCACCAAGCATTTCGCTAAGCATCTCAGCAAAGTCGAAATTGTTATTGATATAAGGCAAGAATCTTTGATAGTTTTTCTTGTAATATTTCCAATCTACGCCGTGCATATCTGGCTCGTAAAACTTCTTTTTGATGGTTTTCCAAACGTGGTTAAACATATATTCACGCTCCTTAGCCTTGTTAAGATACATCTCTGCTCTAAAGCTGATATTTTTACGCTTATTGTTTGCCACATTTACTTTAATGATGCTGCTTCCCGACATTAAGAATAGGTTTTTAGCATCTTTGTCGAACTGCATTGCACCTCCACCACCTGAAAGTTTCAATACTTTAGTAGTACGATGTTTTTCAAGGTTGTTTACCCATAAATCGTATCCGCCTTCGAAACGGCTTAGGTAGTACAATTTCTTTCCATCAGGAGTTAAAATAGCATCAGCCAAGTGCGAAGAGTTGATAGTTAGACATACTTGACGATCTTTAAGTTTCGAAAATTCGATATTGATATCTTTCTTTTCGTTTTTCTTCTTATCCTTTTTCTTCTTCTTATCTTTTTTGTCTTTTTTCTTCTTTTTCTCTGCCTTTTCTTTGGCTTCTTTCTCTTTCTTTTCAGCCTCTTTCTTTAACTCTCTCTCTTCTTTTGTTAATTTGAAATCATCAAATGCTTTTTGGTTGAAAAATTGAATATATACATCGCTTTCAGCACCCCAGCTTCCGTGGCTACGGTAACCACGCATATCTGAAGCCCAAATCATAGCATTTCCTTTCATCGCCCATTTCGCATTTGAATCGCTGTATCCGCTTTCGGTAAGATTGATTAACTCACCCTTGCCCGATGCACTAATTAATGCAACATCTGATAAAAATAGCGTGTGAGGGAAAAAGTCAACTAAAAACCATTTGCTATCAGGAGACCACGCATAATGCTGATCACCATCAGAATAAGAGTAGTTGTATTCTTTTCCTAGAATGGTACGAACTTTTTTCGATTTCAAATTGATCACTCTTAAAATAACACGCTCCTCTAAGAAAGCAACTTCTTTTCCGTCAGGAGAATATTTAGGCTGGAATGTTTCAGCTGAAGTTTCTAAGATAGGTTCCTCTTTCAATAGAGTAGCACTATTGAATTGTGTTTCGCCTTCTCTAACCAATTTTGTTTGATAGATATTCCAGCTACCATTACGCTCGCTTGCATAAAGAAGAGCCTTACCATCAGGGCTAAAACTTACTGAACGCTCTTTTTCAGGAGTCTTAGTTATTTGTTTTGTTGTGCTATATTCAACCGAAGTAACAAAAACATCTCCTCTAACAATAAATGCCACTTCTTTTCCATTAGGCGATACACTAATTTCGCTGGCTCCGCTATATAAACGTTCGTAAGTAACTTCGTTATCGTCGTTATCAGTAGTAATAATTACTTCTAGCTTAACAGGTTTCTTACCTTCTGCTTGCGTGTAGATTTCACCATTGTAACCATAGCATAATTTGTTCTTATTGGTGATACTTAAAAAGCGAACTGGATTTTTATCGAAGAAACTGATTTGTTTTAGAGCAGTATTGTTATCAACAGGAGCCTGCCACACATTGAAACTGCCCGATTTTTCTGATAAATAGTAAATACTATTGTTATCTGCACTAAAAACAGGATATAAATCTTCTCCTTTAAAGGTAGAGAACTTACGATGCTTTTCGTTTTTTACATCATATAACCATATATCACGAGTTACGGCAGATGTGTGATGCTTACGCCAATGATCTTCATATCCTTTGCTATCACGATATACCAAAAGATCTCCTTTTTTGTTGTATTTTGCGTCAAGTGCTGGCGTAGTTAATACTTGTGATATCTTTCCTCCGTCCACAGGTACGCTATACAATTCTGGTGCTGATCCTGTTGGGAACATCATATTTTTTGCATCATCAGCAATTAAAGCTGAAAACAATATATGTTTGCCATCAGGGGTAAATGAGCTAGGAGTTTCACTTCCCGAATAAAAAGTTAAACGCTTTGGTACACCACCCTTAGCATTTACGGTGTAGATATCGAAATTGCCATATCTATTCGATGCAAAAGCTATTGTTTTGCTGTCGGGCGACCATATTGGTGCGTAATCGTAAGCCTTGTGTGTGGTGATGGCTTTTGCTACACCTCCCGTTGCAGGAACTGTAAATAAATTTCCTTTATATTCAAATACGATGGTGGTTCCATCTGGCGATATCGAAGGATATCGCAACCACAAAGGACTGTCGTCAGTAGCAAATAGGCTTTGTGCCAATGCCACTATAAACGTGGTAATAAAAAATAATTTCTTAAACATTTTGTTTTTTTTGATTTGATTAAAATAATGATTTATCCCTCAGTTTGTTTCTGTAATTTTGTGTTACCGCATAATTGCTTTTATGGTAAAAAAACAGTTATTTATTGAGGACTAATATTTAATTGTGGACGAAAATAAATAAAATATTGATTAGTTCTACTGAAATGATTTTTTTTAACAAAGCAATAGATTTTGTGCTATTTGTGAAGTGGCATCTTAGAGGTGTTAATAAGAAATTTTTTAAATATTTTTGATAAAAGTAGATTTTTTTGCAACCAAAGGTGTCTTTTGTCGTATTAGTGGGCGTTACTTCGTTTTTCGACGGGAAGCACTTTAAAGGTGTTTAGAAAGTGCTTAACTTAAGAATGATATTTTACTGTTTAGTAAGAAGAGTTTGTAAGTAGTAATGTTTTAATAGTTGATTTTGTTATTTTATAAAATTTTTAAATGGTTTTGAAGAGATACGTATCTTGCGTATCTCTTTTTTTTGTGCTACAAATAAAATCAATTCATAGACAAAAGGTGTTGAAAGAGAGGTGTTTTGTAAACGGTGTTAAAAATAAAAGAGCGTCCAAAATGAATTGAACACTCTTTTAAATTTATTGTTTAATTTCTGTCGTAAATATAGCTTTTAGCTTCTAACAAACTTTGCCAAACTCTCCAAAAGCTGTGGGTGATCTTCTAGGGCTATTTTAGCAATGCTAAAAAATTCGCTCACCCATTCTTCTAATTCATGTATCGCTTTATTTTTTGCTTTTGTGGCATCTTGAGTTTCTCCCTTTTCTTCGGTATAAGCTGAATATGCCTTTTGCGTTTCTTGAAATAGAGCGATATGTTCTGCCAGCACTTCGTCGGTAAACTTTAATCGTGCCAGCGGAGCACGTAAAGCTGCATCGTCGTTTAGCGTTTCATAAAAGATATTGATACTATCCATTGTGTTTGCCATACGGCGAGGGATATTATCTTTTATCCTTAAATTGGTAAGTACATCCAATTTGTCTTTATAGACAATTTTGGCTTTTTTGCGGTCTTTACAAAAAACTTTTATCAACTCCTCAAACTTATCAGTAAACACTGCATAAGCTGTTGTTTGTTGTTGTTCTTCTTTAATCTTTAACATGTACAGCTGCTTTGCTTTATTGTAAAGCGCTTCTCCTTTTGCAACTTCGGCATCATCATAGCCATATTCTGCAAGTTCTTTTTTTATTATTTCTTGTGTTTTTAGATTGTCAAACAATATACCATAATCTTGCAGAAGTTGCTGTGTAGAAAAATGTTTTGTCATAATCTAAAATGTTTAAAATTATTAATCACTGTAAAGTTATGATATTTTTCTGGGAAAGCAAAATAAAATAATGTGTTTTGATATTCCTTCCTTTTGGTAAAATGGATTGTCTTTTTCTTTGTGTGGATAACAAATTTTATAAAGCGAGACTATTTCTTTTTTAGACGGTAGCTGATTTTGTTTATACGGTGTGTATTTTCTTTTATACGGTCGATTAATTTGGTTAAACGAGCCTATTCGTTTTTTAGACGATAAGTGGTTGTTCTATACGGAATATTTTTTTGTTTATGCGGTTAATAAATTTGATTAAAATAGAGATGATTTTTGTTGTACAGCAAATGATTTTGTTTGTACAGTATATTTTTTCTTTTGTACAGTCAATAAATTTGATTTGAACAGAGGCTATTTTTATTGTACCGTGAATGATTTTGTGTGTACAGAGCATTTTTATTCTTGTACGGAGCATAAATTTGGTTAAACGGAAGCCATTTTTGTTGTACGGGCGATAATTTTTTTTGTACGGAGCATTTTTTTGTTTGTACGGTGAGCAAATTTGGTTGAACGGAGGCAATTTTTGTTGTACGGGCAATTATTTTGGTTGTACGGAGCATTTTTTTTGTTGTACGGTGAGTAAATTTGGTTGAACGGAGGCAATTTTTGTTGTACGAGTAATTATTTTGGTTGTACGGAGCATTTTTTTTGTTGTACGGCACGTCCTTTGTAGTGTATTTTATTCTACTCAATTGCCTTATTTTATCACTCTAGAGGTATTTTCAATTTTCTTTTTTGTTTGGTCTATTTACTTAGATATTTCTTTGTCTAAGATAAATATTGGTATAATATTAAAGTGATACCGTTTGTATAATAGGTGTTTAGTTGTTTTGTAGATCTATTTTAGACACTTAGTTACTGTGTAAATTGCCATTTTATCGTTAGCAATATCATTTTTGAATAATGCAACCCGTTTGGCTTTTCCCTTTTTTGATAAAAAAATGGAAAAAACAGACTCTACCAATAAAAATATCGCCATAAAAATGTAGTAATTATCGTTTAAAAAGGGCAACGAAACAGTACGAAATAGCATTTTATTGCAGTAATAGATGATTATGGCTATTGCTTATCCTGTAAGTGCGATTAAAGAATAAACGTATAATCCATATCCATTGTTCAAAATCACGTGAGTTCGATTTAAAGTAAATCAATATAAAAATTACGGGTATCTGTTGATTTTAATTTGCTTTTAACCTTTAGCTTATAGCTCTTAACCAATAGCTAACAGCCAACAATAGTACTGTCGCTGTTGGTTCCCTTTTGACATCACAAGATTGGCGGGGATAAAATCAATTAGCAATTAATAATTAGCAATTAGTAGTATTGTTTGGTCTTAAAAGCCAATAGTAGTACTGTT
>PDWI01003636.1_pt1 | contig 21541 bp, 16 predicted proteins | sample 1430891 | NCBI WGS metagenome assembly PDWI01 (sample SAMN01162508, study PRJNA174530) | Oral metagenome, whole genome shotgun sequencing project. | biome: Marine environment; feature: Marine mammal; material: Swab sample of the gingival sulcus; isolation source: swab sample of gingival sulcus... | reverse complement strand
CCTCACGATGGACACCCTTGCCGTCCGGCTAACAATTCCCCCTGTCGGGCTTGTAGAGGACTTGCACCTCCAAGTGAGTGCGCCCTGCCGGGCGCACGCTAAAAAACACCGGCCTTTCAGCGGCCGTCTTTATTTATTCCCCGGCCCTACCGATGATTGAAAAAAGGCGTAAAATGAAGACAAAACTAATTCAGCCCGACAGCCGTTTCAAAATACTCTGGGAACTCTACACTCTTGTTATTACCATAGCTGTCAGTATTACAGCTCCGCTGATTGTGGTGTTTAACCTTTATCTCGGCCCCGCCCTTCTGGCCTTTGATATTCTTGTAACCATTACCTTCGCCGCTGATATTTTTATACAGTTCAACACAGCTCTCATAATCCGCCACGAACGGATAACTGACCGCCGGACAATTGCCCGCAACTATCTGAAGAAGTGGTTTCTTCCGGATTTAATTGCCACCATTCCCTTTACCTGGTTTTTCAGATCCATCCGCTACGCGTCTCTGAACAGAGTTCTGCGCTTTTCCCGGCTGACCAGACTTTTCAAACTCTTCGGTTCAACAAAAACCTTAAACCGTGCCCGGAAACTGAAATTTCTGAATCCGGCCTTTATGCGTCTTTTCCTTCTTGTTTTCTGGATTCTTGTCGCGGCGCATCTGATTGCCTGCGGATGGATTCTTATCGGGGGTCCGGGGGAATACCAGAATAATCCGGAGGTATCCAACGGCGAAGTTTACCTGAAAGCTTTTTACTGGACCGTAACAACCCTTACCACCATTGGATACGGAGATATTACCCCCTCGGAACCGGTTCAGTATTTTTATGTTATTGTTGTCATGCTCATGGGCGCGGCCATTTACGGTTTTATAATTGGTAATATTGCCAATATCATTGCAAATATTGATGTTGCCAAAAGCCAGTTCAGGGAAAAAGTAGAAACCATCGACACCTTTCTCAAATACAGAAATATTCCTGTGGATCTGCAGCACCGCATTAACGATTATTATGACTACCTGTGGCAAAGCCGGCGCGGATATGAAGAATCGGAACTTCTCAAGGATCTGCCCACATCCCTGAAAATGCAGGTGGCCTTCTTTCTGAATCAGGATATTATTGAAAAGGTTCCCATTTTCAAAAACGCTGAAAAAACTCTGATACGGGACATTATTCTAAACCTGAAACCGGTCATTTACACCCCCGGCGACAACATTGTCTCTTACGGGGAAATCAGCTACGAAATGTACTTTATCAGCCGGGGAATAGTAGATGTTACCAATCAGTCCGGCAGTATTACCTACGCAACCCTTACCGCCGGTCAATTCTTCGGAGAAATGGCCCTGCTGCTCTCCACTCCGCGTACAGCAACTGTCAAGGCCAAGGTTTACTGCGACCTCTACATGCTGGACAAGGAAACCTTTGACAACATCCTTCAGCGCTATCCGGCCTTTGCCGAAGAAGTGGCACAGCTGGCCGATACCCGCCGCCGGGAACTGGGCCTGACTCTGGAAGAAACATCTCTGGAAGAAACCTGAACCGTTACCCGCCCAGCTTTTCCAGCAGCATCCGGTTAACCGGAACATCCAGACTGTGTTTTGCAGCCAGACGGACAACGGTTTCAGCAAAAATATCCACTTCCATTGTCCTTCCCGCGGCAAGATCCTGAGCCATGGAGGTTTTTCCATCGGGGTCCATTGTCTCAAGAACGGTATCCCAGTGCTCTATGTCTTTTTCTGTAAGACCTGTTTTCTCCAGCCTGGAAAGAGCAACAACTTCTTCCATTGCCGCAAACATCAGTTTGCGTACTTCCGGATCTTTCTGCAGACCTTTATAGGTAACCCCATACAGGGCCGAAGCCTGATTGGCACCGACATTGATCATGAATTTCTGCCACAGACTGCGCGTAATATCATCACTTTTGCTGCAGGCCAGTCCTGAAGAAGAGAGCCATTCATCCAGTTCTTCCAGATTCTGAGAAAGAGATTCGGGATTAACTCCGTAATGAATAACACCCTTATTGGTGTAGCGGACACCGGTTTCATTTCTCTGGGCATCAATACCCAGTATCATGGCCGGCACCACCCGCTCATGCCCGAATTTTCTGCCGAGCAGATCTTCACTGCCGATACCGTTGAGCAGACTCATCAGAAAGGTCTGCTCTCCCACACAGGGCTCCAGCAGTTTAACAGCCTCTTCCAGATGATAGGATTTGACAGCAATAAAAATCAGCTGAAAAGGCCCGCAGTCAGCCACAGCCGGACGGATAACACGTCTGTTAACGCTCAGGCCGTTCCGGCGGTAACGCTGCGCCCGTTCTCCATCGGCAATAACAGAAACACTGCTGCCCGCCTGTTCCAGCTGATCCAGCACGGCGGCACCCACGGCTCCGGCGCCCAGAACAGCCGTTTTATTGATCTTCATACTGATCTTCCTCCTGTTTTAACAGTTCTTCCAGCTCCTGCCTGCGAAATGGAGACAAGTAAAACTGGCCGTAAGAAGGCTGGTTCTTCCATATATCAATTTCATCCGGTGAAGCGCCTCCGGGATGAAAAAGAACCTCCGCCGTGTACTGCGGTTTCCCCGTACACCTGCGGGCCAGTAATGTCAGCAGCTCCCGGCGCATATTGCCGGAATACAGCATGCCGCAGAACGCTCTGTTGTAGTCCGGACTCCTCCCCGTCTGTTTTAGCTTTTCCAGTTTTTTAACAGCACGGAACGAGAGCAGCCTGAGCCAGAACCATTTTATCATATTTAAAGAAAAACAGTACCGCAGGGAATAGCGCCAATCGCTTTTAAGAAACAGCAGCGGTTCGTTCACCACTCTTACACCGCTAATGGGCATACCATCCCGGAAAAAATCCATCAGAATATCCCAGACCGGAGGAATTAAATGAAAATACTGATGACTGTCCAGCCACATCCCCTCCATTTCCGGAAACAGCTCCCGGTAACGGGAAATCTGTGCATCCATTTCCATTTTCAGCTGTTCCCTGAATTTTTTCCGCAGTACCGCTTTCAGCCATAAAACCGGATATGAATGAGCAAACTCTCCATTACGGTTAACCAGCAGAGGGACACTCTCTGCCGGGCTGAGGGGAGTTCCTTCGGAAAGGTTCAGATGCAGGGAATGCTCCACCCCGCTCCGTTTAATTTCTTCCACGGCCCTGCTGCAGTCGGCACCTGTTACCAGAAGGCTCACCCTGTTCACCGCGCCGGCATCAACTGCCTGCATAATATTCCGGGTAATGGACGGCGAAGCACCTATGTCATCAGCATTAATAATTATCTTCATTATAGAATCCCTCTTGCGTTTTACAGCCGCTGCCGTCACAGTATAGGTATGAATATTACATGCCACGGCGCAGCCCGGGAAGTAACCGGCTCCTGCCATCAAGTACAGATTGGAACAACGAATTTCCTTATTGACTGCGGAATGTTCCAGGGGGGCAAGGATCTTGTCCGTCTGAACTATCAGGAGTTTGCCTTCGATCCGAAGGAAATAGACTTTCTGATTTGCACCCATGCCCATATTGACCACTGCGGTCTTATGCCGAAACTGGCAAAGAAGGGTTTCAAGGGAAAGATATACGCCACGCCGGCCACGGCCGATCTGCTGCCCATTATGATGGCTGACGCAGCCTTTATACAGGAAAAAGACACCGAGCACGAAAACAAACGGCGTCTCCGGAAAGGAGAAGAGCCCCGCGATCCCCTCTATACCCGGGAAGATGCCGACAAGGCTTCCAAACTGATTGAACCGATAGATTACAGGCAGACACACCAGATTAACTCCAACGTTACTTTCCGTTTTCAGGATGCCGGACATGTTATAGGCTCTGCCATTATAGAACTCTTCCTTACGGAAAACGGCCGGGAAACCAAAGTGGTTTTTTCCGGTGATCTGGGGCAGTGGGATGTCCCCATTATTGAAGACCCCACCCTTATTCTGGAAGCCGACTATGTTTTTATGGAAACCACCTACGGCGATAAGCTGCACAAAAAAACCATGCCCCGGAAAAAAGCTCTGTTTGAAATTATCAAACACACTTACAACAAGGGAGGCAAGCTGCTTATTCCCTCCTTTGCCCTGGAACGCACCCAGGAACTTCTCTACCTGCTCAGTGAACTTCAAACTGAAGAAGCGGATTTTCCCAAAATGAAGGTCTACCTGGACAGCCCCCTGGCCATTAAAATTACCCAGGTTTTCCGAAATCACCCGGAAATTTACGACGAAGACACAAAGGCACGTTCCGACAAACCTTTCAATTTTCCCGGGCTGGTTCTTTCGGAGACAGTGGCCAAATCCATGGAAATTAACGCATCCAAAGAGCCCTGCATTGTCATTGCCGGCAGCGGCATGTGCACAGCCGGAAGAATCCGCCATCATTTTAAACACGGGATCTGGGATCCGAAAACAACCATTCTCTTTGTGGGTTATCAGGCGCCCGGAACTCTGGGCCGCGTTATCCTCGACGGCGCGAAGGAAATACGCATGATGGGACTCACCCTGGCGGTTAAAGCGGATGTGGAACGCATTGGAGCATTCTCCGCTCACGGCGACAGGGACGACCTTCTCCGGTGGCTGGAAGCTTTTAAACAGAAGCCCAAGAGGGTTTTTCTGGTTCATGGAGAAAAAGAAGTCAGTGAAAGTTTTGCCGGACTGCTGAAGAGCCGGGGCTACGATGCTGTGGTACCGGAAATTAACAAGCCGGTAATCAGCGAATAGCCTGACTTAACTCAAAAAGCCGGTTGGACTGCTTTCCAGCCGGCTTTATTTTTGCCATAATAAAAAAATGAAAGCAAACGCCATTGTGGGCCAGTCCGGCGGCCCAACCTGTGTTATAAACTCCAGCCTTCAGGGTGTTATACGGGAATGTCTTAAAACTCCCCGGATAGAAACACTCTACGGAATGCGCTGGGCCATTGAAGGCTTTATGGCCGGAAAACTGGTCAACCTCACCGCCCAGCCGAAAGAAGTAATTGACGGACTCTCTTCAACCCCTTCATCGGCTCTGGGATCTTCCCGGCACAAACTCAGGGAAGAAGATCTGCCGAAAATCCGCAGCATGCTGGAAAAACACAACATACGTTATTTCTTTCTTATCGGCGGCAACGATACCATGGATACCATTCACCGGGTGGAAAAATACTGCCGGGAAACAGGGTACGAACTGAAAGGAATAGGTATTCCCAAAACGGTGGATAACGATCTTTACGGCACGGACTACACTCCCGGCTACCCCTCCGCCGCCCGCTACAACGCCCTGAGTGTTCAGCAGTCCGGCCGTCTGGCCCGGGACATGCAGAAAGTAGATTCCTTTGTTATCTACCAGACCATAGGCCGGGATGCCGGATGGCTGGCCGCGGCGGCAGCTCTGGCCCGGAAGAAGGAAGGCGATCCGCCGCATCTTATTTACTGCCCGGAAAATCCTTTTGTTAAAGAAGAGTTTATTGAAGACGCCAAATCCTGCATTGAACGCCGGGGCTTTGTCAGTGTTGTGGTCAGTGAAGGTGTTAAATACCCGGACGGCACACCGGTCAGCGCTTCCGAAAAACAGGATAAATTCGGTAACACGGAATACGGAGCCATGAGCGGAAGCAGTGCGGCCCTGAATGTTCACCGCATACTCAGCGAAGCCACTGGCCTGAGGGGAGAATTTCAAATTGGGGAGTCTCTGCCCATGTGCGCCATGGACCGCTGCGCGGCCGGCGATGTTGAGCGGGCGGAAGGCTGCGGGGCTCAGGCTGTGCGTCTGGCCGCTGAAGGAAAAACCGGAGTAATGGTTACACTGATACGCGGCAAGGATAAAGCCGCCTTCACCTACGGAGAAATTCCCCTCTCTGATGTCGCGGTACGGGCCAAAGCCATGCCGCCGGAAATGTTTAACAAACGGGGTAATGATGTTACTCCGGTTTTCCTGGAATACGCGCGCCCCCTGGTAGGCCCCTTACCTGAATTTGTTTCTCTGGAGGAATAATTATGAACTCTTTTCCGAAAAATCTGCTGATTATCCAGGCGCACCCCGACGATGCCGAGGCCTGGAGTTCCGGTACTCTTTCCCTGCTTGCCGACCGGGGATGGAATATTTCCATTGCCACCATGACCGCCGGCAACATGGGCGGAATTGGAATGACCGAAGAGGAAACAGTCCGTGTCCGTCACGCGGAAGCCGAAAAAGCGGCCGCGGAACTGGGCGCCGACTACCACTGCTTCGGAGGCCGGGACGGATACTTTTTCGATAATGAAAAAATAAGGATTGAAGTTGTTTCCCATATACGCCGGAAAAAGGCCGGTGTGGTTATTACTCACGCTCCTTTCGACTATCATCAGGACCACAGAACCACCTGCACCGTTGTCGACGCGGCCGCCATGCTCTCGTCCCTTCCCAACGTTCCGTCAGAAGAAAAACCGCTTGAAGTAACACCTCTGCTCTACCATGGAATGCCCATGAGTCTTTCCGATCCCCTCGGTGAACCTGTACCTGAGCCCCATTTTTTTGTGGATATTTCCGGCTCTCCCATGGATATGAAAATGGCCATGCTTTCCCACCATAAATCCCAGCAGGATCTAATGCGCATTATGCATAAAATGGATGACTTCTTCGGCGAGATGAAAAAGTTCAACGCTGAACTGGGACAGATGGTCGGTACTGAATATGCCGAATGCTACTGGCAGCACCTGGGCGGCGGCTATCAGAAAGATCCCTTAATTCAGCAGGAGCTGGCCGAATTTATACGCCATCGGACTGACGCTCAGTCCAGCCCTTAAAATAAGGCAGCATGGTTTTAAATCCCGGGTGGTCTATTCCCCGGAGCAGCTCATACGCAAACATTTCGGCACTGCTGATAACAGCTCCCGCTTCCTGCATTCTCTGAAGCCCCACCCGGCGGTCAACGGCCAGGCGGGAACTGACCGCGTCAGCGGCTACATGAACATTATATCCGGCGCTCAGAGCTTCCAGGCAGGTCTGGCATACACAGACATGCGTTTCACAGCCGCAGAGAACCAGATTTTTTACAGCAGGATGCTCATTCAGTCTCTGCAGAACTTCCGGTACGGAAACAACCGAAAAGATATGCTTCTCAATAACCGGAGCATTGCCGGCCGCCCGGCAGATTTCCGGAACGGTTGCCCCCATACGCGGAGAATTATGCTCTGATATGAGAACCGGCACGTTCATTACCTGAGCAGCCTGAAGCATAAGTGTTGAAGCGCGCACCACATCCCGGGTCTGCTGGAGGTAAGGAACAAACTTCTCCTGCAGATCAACAACTATAAGCATGCTCTCTTCCGCTTTTAACAGATAACGGTACGGATTTTCCATAAGAACCTCCTGCTTTAAGAAGAATAATGGATTTTTCATCATTACTTAAGACGCCCCGAAGCACATGAAGGCGGCGCTGAAGCAGCGTCAAACCGCCGTCAAACCGCCGTCAAACCGCCGTCAAACCGCCGTTTTCGGAACAGTAGATAAAGGCATCTTGTCTCTGGAGCTTATGCTGTCCATAATAGCCCTGTGAAAAAATGGCATGCGATTATTATTTATTCTGTTCTGGGTACTGTGCTGATATTCACAGGGGCCGCTTTTCTTATCCGTTCTCTTGTAAAAGGAGAGGTTCCCCAGGTACTGACAGAACAGAGAACTCTTTATTCCCGCCAAAGCCCTCCCGGCGGTACAGTACATAAAGATGTGCTGTACTCCAGAAAGCTTTTTAACCGGCAGACACTTGATATTTACATGCCTTTAGAACCGTCAGAAGAAGAGGGCCCGGCTCCAGATTTCAATAAAGAGAAAATACCGGCTGTTGTCTTTGTGCACGGCGGCTCCTGGATGCACGGCAGCAAGGAAGACATCCGGATTATCAGCCGCTTTGTTGAAACCATGCGTCAGCGGGGCTGGGCCGTTATAAGTATTAACTATGTCTGTCCGCCCCTGCGGCTTCTCAAAGGCCCTTTCCGAAACGTTTCCCGCGCCTTCAAATGGATCCATCAGCATGCTTCCAATTACGGAATAGACCCGTGGAACATGGGAATTTACAGTGCTTCGGCCGGCTCTCATCTGGCCATGGAAGCCATGATTGCTTCGGGCGATGCCGGCTCCCTCTGGCGTTTCTGGCTCAACGAATACGGCCCGGTTGATCTGCTGGCCATGGCGGAAGGAGACGCCTTTGAAGCGTCTGCCAGGCTGGCGCGTTTTCCCAAAGGGTATCTGCGGAAGCACAGCCCGCTTCTCCATATAAACGGAGCATTCCCTCCCACAATGATTATTCACGGAGATGCCGACCGCACCGTAGCGGTGAGTCAGTCTGAACGTCTGGCCCAGGCCCTCCTGTTAAACGGAACAAAGGTTAAACTGCTCATTATACCCGGAGGCGACCACGGGTTCTTTAATAAAAGCCAGGCTGAGTGGGAAGAAATGGAAACTCAGGCACTGGCTTTTATGGAACGGTTTTTCCGCAAATAGCGTTACAACTCGGTACTGCCGGACTCAGCTGCTCGGCCGGCAGGGATATCCGCCGCATTTTCCTCCGGCCTGGAGGCGGCAAACCAGTCTACCTTTCTGGTAATCAGCATAACCAGAGCCACAAGAACAAAAATACCAATGGAACCGATAAGAAGGGCGTAGTCTTCAGACTGCAGTGTTACCCACAGCCAGAGATAGGCACTCCCCATTACCAGCGGCATGGCCAGCGACCGGCGGAAATTACCGGCAATCTGCAGGGAATACATCCACAGAAGAATTGTAACCGCCCCCGCCCCCAGCAGATAGGCCATGGAAAATTTCAGGTGCTCCGAAATGGCCAGAAGAAGCAGGTAGAAAACCACATCGGCAGCGCCGGCCAGAAGGTACTGAACCGGATGGATGGCCGTTTTGCCCAGAACCTCAAACAGCAGAAAAACAACAAAGGGAATGAGCAGGAACAAGGCCCCGTACTTTACCGAACGTTCCGTGCGTGAATAGGTACTGACGGCTTCCATCAGCTGAACTTCCAGCTCATACCCATAGAGCGACACCAATGCACCGTCGGCAGAATTCCAATAGGGCTGAATGGGCCGGCTCACTTCGGGAATGCGCCACCGGGCGCTGAAACCCTCTTCATTCACAGTGCGCTCATCGGGCAGTACCGCCCCTCCGAAAGACGGCGAAGGCCAGTTGCCTTCCAGAAACAGTTCCGAATTCCTGCCCAGAGGCGTTATGCTCACATTCCGGCCGCCGCCTATAATCATGCTCCACGAAAAATCGGTTCCGCCGGCAGGCATACTTCCGGTTTTAACACTGATGCCGCCCGTCAGAACCGGATTCCGCTCCGCCCCTTCCGAACTGCCCGGCACCTGCGTAGGCGCTTCGGGACTGAATGTAAACTCTTTCCCGGCCCAGTTCAAAGAAGAAACTTCCCGAATACCCCGCATGTCGGCAATGCCGGCCACAAGACGGAACTGCTCAGGCTTCGGTTCGGCGCCTTTTGGAAAAAACTCTTTGCTTATTTCAGGAAAATGTCCGCTGACATTCAGATCAGTTTCATAAACAGGCACCTGGTAAATACCCCGGCTGCGGTAGCTGGTGTCCAGCCGGCCGGTAACAGACAGAGTCTCGGGCAGTACATAAACTTCCTCTGTACGCTTTACCCATACCCATTCACCATCCTGCCTGATTTTCTCATTTATTTCATAAGGCATAATAAACAAAGGGCCCGTAAAAGACAGACTTCCACCGGCACCGTTAACAATTTCCTGTGCAACTTCCTGTGCCCTCCAGTCCCTTTCGTTCACCAGTTTTTGAATCATGGAAAGAGGAATCAACAGTAAAAGCATTAAGGCAATTACAAGAAAAACCTTAAGAGACGATCGTAAACCCGCGTTGTTTTTTTTCATAGCTGCATCTCCTTTCAAAAAACGCTTAAGCAATATAAGCACAGGCAGCCGGCAGAATACGGGCTGAAATACGGCAGGATACAGGCAAAGAACTGACAAAATTCCGGCAGCACACCAAAGCTGTTTTTTCCATTCAATTCAACACTGGCAGGGAAGAACTCTTATTGATACTATAAATGCTGATGGAAACTGTTAAACATATTGCTATTGTCGATGACGAAGCCGCGCTCCGCGAAAATTTAAGCTACGCCCTGAACAGGGAAGGCTACCGGGTTTCGGCATACCCGAACGGACTGGACGCGTGGGATGCCCGAAAAAGTCTGACGCCGGATCTCTACATTCTGGACATTCTGATGCCGCGTATGGACGGTCTGGAGTTCTGCCGCCGCCTCCGAAAAGAAGACCGGCAAACTCCCATTATATTTCTTTCATCACGCGATGAAGAACTGGACCGTATTCTGGGTCTGGAAACAGGCGGTGATGACTACATGGGCAAGCCCTTCAGCGTTCGGGAACTGCTGGCCCGCATAAGAGCTGTTCTGCGGCGTTTTGAAGGAGAGGAACAGAAAACCCCGCCTGTGGAAACCGGTCCCCTCAAAATGGAAACGGGCACCTACAAGGCATTCTGGAACAGCAGGGAGCTGGTCTTCACCCTCAGCGAATACCGCCTGCTTCTGGAACTGAGCCGTTATCCCGGAATTGTTAAAACCCGTTCCGCGCTTTATACCGCCGCCTTCCCCGAAGATCATTTTATAAACGAAAGAGCTGTGGACAGTCACATAAAACGCATACGACGCAAACTGGAAGACGCCGGAGCTCCCAAAGATACTCTGGAAACCGTTTACGGGCTGGGCTACAGACTTGGAATTCAGACCGGCACGGCTGTTAACAAGGCGGCTGCCAGTGATGAAACACACTAAAACGCAGCATCCGGACAAAACGGCGGTGTCCCGTTTCCATCCCCTCAGAGGGCTTACCGCCCGTCTTTTGGTATTCAACCTGCTGCTGGCAGTGTTTCCCATCGGAGCCATTTTCTTTCTGGGCACTTACGAAAGCCAGCTTCTCTACAGCCAGGAAAGAGCCATGGTGCAGCAGGGGCGTCTGCTGGCTTCAGCTCTGGAAGGGGGAAACCTGGCCCGGGAAGCCACGGCCATATTAAACCGTCTGGGAGCCCGTACCGATGCCCGGCTGAGAGTTCTGGACAAAAGCGGCCGTCTTCTGGCCGACTCGGCCCGGTCCGGAGAGAATTCCGAAGATGTTCCGGAAAATACGGAACCGGAAAACAGCTCCGGAAGAGAAACGGCTTTTCCCGAAGAAAAATTCATATACCGTGTCGGGGCACTGCCCGCCCGCACCCTCCGGCGCCTGAGCGGATTTACCAGCCCCCCCGTTGCTCCGAAAGACGAAGCCGAATACTACAGCGGACGGGAAATACTGGACGGCCCGGAAATACAGGCCGCTCTCAACGGCCGCTACGGAGCGGTTACGCGCATATCATCCCGGCAGAAATCCGTAACACTCTATTCGGCCATTCCCGTTATGGTGGATAAGGAAGTTGCCGGAGTAGTTCTGGTGTCCCGCTCCACTTTTGCCATACTCTCCAACCTCTACAGCCTCAGACTGGATATAGCCAAAATATTTCTTATGAGCATTATGGCCGCTGTTGTTCTGTCCATACTTCTGGCCCGTACAGTAACCGGTCCCGTGGGACGTCTGCGCAACCAGGCCGAAAGCATTCTGGATGAACGGGGAAAACTCCAGGCACGTTTCCGCCCCCTCTCGGGAAAAGATGAAGTGGCCGACCTCTCCCGGGCCCTTTACCGCCTTTCCTCCCGCCTGCAGGAACGTACCGACTACACCGAAGACTTCATGGCCGATCTGGTACATGAGCTGAAAAACCCCGTAGCCGGTATTCTGAGCGCGGCCGAACTGGCCGAAGAAAGTCAGGGGAAAGAAACCCGGCGGTTTTTAAAGGTTATTTCCCGCGAAGCAAACCGCATTCACATGCTTCTCGACGATCTGCGGGAACTGATAAGCGTGGATGTCCGTCTGGACAAAGATTCAAAAGAAAAAGCGGATGTCCGGGAAATACTCCGCAATGTTATCAATGGATACACAGCCAAAAACCGGCAGAATGTTCAGCTGGTTTTTACAGACAACTCAAGCGGCAGCATGGAAACCGCTACACGGCCCGACAGACTGGTCCAGGCGCTGCTGAACCTTATTGACAATGCCGTTTCTTTCTCGCCCGAAAATTCTTCTGTGGAAATAACACTCGGCACAACAGAGGAAAACCGCATTCAGATTGAAGTGGCCGACAGAGGACCGGGAATAGGCGCAAATAACGAGAAAAAAATATTTGAACGCTGGTACACCGACCGCCCTCAGGAAGAAGCCGGCCGCCATTCCGGCCTGGGGCTCTCCATTGTAAAGGGAATTACCGAAGGCTACGGCGGAACTGTTACAGCAGAAAACCGCAGCGGCGGCGGCGCCCTCTTCCGAATGGAGCTGCCCGGAAACCCTTAAACAGGGAAAAGGAGTTTTTATGCCCGAGACAAGGCCCGTTCAACTGCATTCCAGCTGGCTCTCCCGTCTGGAAGACGAATTCAAGGCTCCCTACATGCAGCAGCTGCGCAGCTTCCTTCTGGAAGAAAAACAAAAGGGAAAGGAAATTTATCCGGCCGGGAAAAACATCTTTAACGCTCTGAACAGCACACCGTTCAACCAGGTGAAAGTTGTTATTCTGGGGCAGGATCCCTATCACGGCCCCGGACAGGCCCACGGCCTGAGTTTTTCTGTTCTGCCCGGAGTACCCGTTCCGCCTTCTCTGGTAAATATCTACAAGGAACTGGCAACCGATCTGGGCATTCCGCCGGCCTCTCACGGGTATCTGGCCTCCTGGGCGGAACAGGGCGTGCTGCTGCTGAACTCCGTACTCACTGTAGAGCGCAACCGGGCGGCTTCCCACCGCAACCGGGGCTGGGAAACCTTTACCGACAGGGTGGTGCGGGAAGTGGATGCCGCACAGGAGGGAACGGCCTTTATTCTCTGGGGTTCCTACGCCCAGAAGAAAGGCGCCTTCATAGACCGGAACAGACATCTGGTACTCAGCGCGCCCCACCCTTCACCTCTTTCAGCCTCCCGGGGATTTTTTGGAAGCCGCCCGTTTTCACAGGTTAACAGCTGGCTGGAAAGCCGGGGCCGTGCCCCTGTAAACTGGCGCCTTCCGGAGAAACCGCTTATACGCTGAAGAGCCGTCACGGAAGAACTTCCGGTGGAACAATCTGCAAAACAGCCGCTCCTTCCGCGTTAACACTTGCCAAAGCGGCCGTATTATCCGCCGGGCGGTAAAAGCGGTGGAGGCCTTCCGTCAGAGGACCGTTCCAGCCCGAAGGACCGGATTCCATATACGGTTCAGGCGGAAAGTCTGAATACCACTTCCCTGCAGGAAGAGGCAGAGCCACATTATGAACAGGAAGAAGCTTAAAACTGTAAACCCGCAGCCGGCCGCCGCAGACATCTTCGGCCAGTTTTACCGCATCCAGAGTCCAGGGATTTCCCAGACTCCGAAAGGAGGCTTCCCGGCGGAAACGCGCAATATTCAGGGAAGCAGGATCCGCTCCCTGCTCCGCCAGCCCCAGAAGAAACTCCGCCGCGAAACCATCCACCCAGTTAAGGGAAATTCGCAAACCGGCAGCCGGCCGCTCCAGCGCGGAAAGAACACAGCCGGCCGGTTTCAAACAGAACGCTGTATTCACCTGAAGAACCGGATAGGCCGCCAGAATAAGGGGACATTCACGGGGCACCCGCATTTGCAGCGCCCTTCCTTTCTCTACTGTCCGGGAATAGACATCTCCGCCCTCCCCCGTCCAGCAGACATTCCACCGTTCCAGACTTCCCGCAGAACCCGCGCAGACATTCCCCGGAGGAAAAGAAACAAGAACCTGATCCGTCACAGCAAAAAAGCCGCACGAAACAGCTCCGGAAGTTAGAATTAATACGGCAAAAGCCCCCAATAAGCCTCTTCTAAAAGAAAAACGCCATTTCATACAGCCTTTAACCAGCTATAAACGGCAACAACTTGAGTTTTCCAGCCATTTAATGCTTGTCAATTTATTCTACAGCATCATAATAATATTATTATGGATCAGACAAATAATTATCCGAAACAGCTTGAAGAAGCTCTTAATAATTGTGCCGTCTTTCTGGAACAAAACGCTCTGGCGGATCTGCAGGCGCATATTCAAACCTTTGAATCCTGTGTTTCCAAAATTTATTCAACCTGGCTGGAAAAAGGTATTATAAAGAAAGACCCCTACTGGAACGAAAGAAATGTCAATGAAATACAGGTTCCTTCAAGCCAGGAATTTTCGGAGAAAGAAGCCGACAGGGAAATAAGCTTAAGACTTTCGTACTATGTGGGCCAATGGCAGTTTCTTGGAAATATTTTTCATCTCAGTCTTTCCACACTTACCCTGGACAATATTGAGAAAATAAAGGAACTGACCCGCTGGATAAACTGGTCTGATTTCTCTGTTCATTCTTCCGGCCTGATAACCAGCACTCTGGCAGAAATGGCGGAAACGCGGTCCCGCTCCAGCGGTGTAATAGCCATGAAACTTGTCAGTGATTCCATTTCAACCCTGAAAAACACAAGTACAGCCATTATTAACCTGCTGGCCATTATTACCACATACCTTCAGGAACAGTACAAAGGGAAACTCCGCAAAGAGATTATAAGCCGCATGAATATCAATGCCGATCTTTACCGCCAGTCCAGAACAGCTGTTCTTAACCAGGTGGAGTCTGAAGTTTCCCGGATGAATCCGCCGTTATGCTGGTATGAAGAACTGGCTGAGAAAACACTGAAAGAAGATTTCACTCCCGGCGGTACGGAACTGAGAAAGAACGTACTGCAGCGCCTGGAAGAAACCGAATCTCTCTGGAAGAAAGAAGAAGCGCCGGAACCTGACACCACGGCAATGCTTCTGCCCATTGCTTTGCAGATATCCCGGATGGAAGATTCTGTCAAAGCGGCTCTGACAGGCATAAAAGAGAACTCACGTCTTATGCAGGAACGGCAAAAAAATCTGAAAGAGATTCTCAGCGACTTCTTCTCCGGACTGTTTCATAACAAAAGCAACATTCTGGTGTATGAAATTCCAATGAAAGATCTCCGAACCGGATTTGTCCGCTACGAGCCTCTTGAATTTCAGCGTTTTATTTCCCGGACAATGCAAATAACTGACACGCTGCAGGAATTGGCAGATCCCGAAACATTACTTCCTGAAGGTGAAAGACAGAAACAGGCTGAATCTCTGGAGAAACATATGTGGGATGTTCTTTCAGAACTGAGGTATATACACAAACGCCTGGAAGGACTGGATGTGTATTTTCACTCCGATGCCGTTCCTGAAGCATTACGCGACCGCATGAAATCCTGCACAATGAGCACAGGCCATATTAAATCGTCCATTTCCGAAAGCCTCAAAGCGCTGAACCTGTACAAGAGCCGCAAAGAGGCCCGGGAGCAAATGGCAAAATTCGGCATTAGAAAATAATACTCAGGCTGAGCGGTAAATTCCCATATTCCTGTATTCCTCCGTCATATCAAGCAGCGACTTCTCCGCGCTGGCAAAAGCCTCGGGTGTACCGGGCAGAAACGCGTCCACATAAAATTTGTAACTCCAGGGACGGCCGGCAATAGGACGGGATTCAAGGTAGGTCATATCAATATTAAAGTCTTTCAGTAATGCCAGGCATTCAACCAGAGCGCCGGGATGATTCTTCATGACAAACTCAAAGGATGTTTTATCGGCATTGGGTGAAACAGGCGTATCGGCATGCGCTATAACCATAAAACGTGTATAATTGCCGGGATTTGTTTCCACGTCTTCACTCAGAATTTCCAGATTATAAAAACGGGCCGCTTCCCTGCTGGCAATGGCCGCAATGCCCTTATCGTCTGAAGCTGCCGCCATGGCCGCCGCGCCGGCTGTATCAAAGAACGGCACAGCTTCCCAGTTATGACGCTCAATATATCTGGCACATTGAGAAAGCGCCTGAGGATGCGAGCACACCTTTGTAACATTTTCCAGTGCCGTTCCTTTGCGGGCCATAACATTGTGACGGATCCGCACCTTAATTTCCCCCACAATCTTTACATCGGGATAAAGGCTGAACAAGTCGTAGTTCTCCAGAACACTGCCGGCCAGTGAATTTTCAACCGGCAGCATCCCCCTGAACGCGTCGCCTGACAGAACAGCTTTGAAGACATCATTGAAAGACGGCAGAGGAAGAGGCTCCACTTCATCTTCGGGAAAGAAATACCTGACAGCTTTTTCGCTGTAAGCTCCGCGCACCCCCTGAAAAGCCACCCGTGCCTTACCGGACGCTGAAAGCCCCGGCAAAGAAGAACGGCCGGCCTCCTGCGGATGTTTTTCCGGAAGCCGGGCCAGTTCCCTTCCGACAGTGGGACACATGGCTTCAACATCACGAATCAGCTTGTCAAACTGCTGCGGCCAGAGAGACTGGGGGCCGTCGCTGAATGATTTATCCGGGTTTGTATGAACCTCCACAATAAGTCCGTGAGCTCCGGCCGCCACACTGGCCAGCGCCATGGGAGGCACCTTGTCCCGGAGACCTGTCGCGTGAGAAGGGTCTGCAATAACCGGCAGATGAGAAAGTTCCCTGACAACCGGAATAGCTGAAATATCCAGAGTGTTACGCGTAGCCCGGCCGAATGTCCGGATTCCCCGCTCACAGAGAATAACATTATCGGTTCCGGAAGAAAGCAGATACTCGGCAGCCATCAGCCATTCTTCAATAGTTGCGGCCATTCCCCGTTTCAGAATAACCGGCATACCTGAAGCTCCCACCTCTTTGAGAAGTTCAAAGTTCTGCATATTCCGGGTGCCTATCTGAAAAACATCCACCAGCCGGCTCATGTCCGGCACATCCCGCGGAGAAACCACTTCCGATACAACAGGAAGACCCGTTTCCTCTCCGGCAGCCTTCAAAAGCTCCAGTCCCTCCATGCCCAGTCCCTGAAAGGAATACGGCGAAGTTCTGGGTTTATAAGCGCCTCCCCGGAGCATGACACCTCCGGCTTCCCGGACAGCCCAGGCTGTTTCCAGAATCTGCTGACGCGATTCAACCGCGCAGGGGCCGCCTATAACAACAATGCGCGAGCCGCCTATCTTGACCGGTCCCACCCTGACAACTGAATCTTCCGGATGAAATTCCCGGGAGGCCATTTTATAGGGTTTGCTGATGGGAATAACGGAAGCCACCCCCGGCAGCACCTGCACTTCCCGTATATCCATGCTGACACTTCCGACAGCGCCCAGTACCGTTTCATTTTCGCCCGCTATCTCGCGGACCCGGAAACCTTTTTCTGTCAGGAACAACTGCAGGGAATCTTTATCCGAAGCAGAAATATCATTTTTCAGAACAACAATCATAAACCCATACTATATGAAGCAGACCGAAAGTAAACAGCCCCCGCCGCCGCTGTGGACGCCCGGCGGATGAAAGGGTATTCTTAGAGTCAATGAAACACGCTTCTCTTTTCACCGTCTTTTCAGCTCTTTTGATTTTTTCCTTCGGCCTTACACAGGTTTCGGCATTTCCCCCGGACATTCAGGAAAAACGCTTTACCGTACAGTTCCGGCCGTCCAGGATCAGCTGGAATCCCCACTACGCCTACACAACAACGGAAGCCCAGATCTTCACAGCGCTCTATGAGGGGCTGGTTGTTTTTAACCCGTCCACTCTCCGGCCTGTTCCCGGAGCGGCTGAATCATGGGAAATATCCGAAGACGGCAAAACCATTACTTTTAAAATACGCAAAGATGCCCGCTGGAGTAACGGCGACCGGGTAAGCTCCTTTGACTTCCTTAAATCGTGGCAGACACTTCTGAATCCTGAAACCGGGGCGGAATACGCCTCGCTGCTGGACGATATTGCCGGAGCCCGGGAATACCGTACAGGAAAGGGTTCTGTGGAAGATCTGGGCGTTGAAACGCCTGACGCGTCTACTTTAACTGTTCATCTCATTCAGCCTTCGCCCCAGTTTCTTTCCATTCTGTGCCATTACAGTTTTGCTCCTGTATACAAGGATTTTCTGCATGCCGCCGACTGGTCGGGAATACGCTCGGTGCCTGTAAACGGGCCTTACATTATCCGCTCACGCAGCAGCGAAGAAATACTGCTGGACATCAATCCTTATTACTACGACAAGGACAATGTTGCCATAAAAGGCTTAAGGCTTATTTTTATGGATGATCCGGCTGAGGTAATGAACCTCTTCAATCGTTTTGAGATAGACTGGGTTATATCGGGAATGGATATATCCCTTCTTTCCATACCGGAAAACGTAACCGTTGCACCGCTGTTTTCCACCAGTTACTTCTACTTTTCCAACACCGGTAAAGTATGGTCCGACTCCCGAATCCGCCGGGCGCTGTCCACGCTGCTGCCCTGGGAAGAAATTCTGAAGTTATTTCACAGCCCGGCAACATCGCTGGTACCGCCCATTCCCAACTATCCTGAAGCCTCGGCGAATTTTCCTGGGCCGGAGAAGCGCTGGGAAGAAGCCCTGAAGCTTCTGGAAAAGGCCGGCTACCCTCTGGGGGCCGGTTTGCCGGGGCTCACCATCAGCGTGCCGTCCGAAGATCAGGTAGCCCTTATAATGCAGCAAACATGGAAGGAATTACTGGGCATGGATGTATCCATACAGATAGTGCCCTTTCCCGTCTATTATGAATCTGTCCAGGAAGGCGGCTATGACATTGCCACCCTGACATGGACCGGAGACTACGCCGATCCCTACACTTTTCTGGGTATGTGGGAATCGCAAAGCAGTTTCAACGAATCAGGTTTTTCCAACCCGCGCTTCGATGCCATACTGAAAGAGTCGGCCAGCCTGCCGTTTCTTCCCCGCTTCGCCAAACTTAAAGAAGCGGAAGACATTCTGCTCCAAAGCTGTCAGGTGCTGCCGGTGGAACATTTTCCCGCCGTCAATCTTATAGACCGCCGTTTTGTCGACGGATGGTTTCCCAACGCTCTGGATATTCACCCCTTCAAGGATCTGGTGCCCCGCCTGGGGTATAACATACCGGGTGTGGCTGAAGAAGATCAGAAACTGGATATGAGGTTAACCCTGACAAAAGCCAGATCCCGAACCCCGTAAACTTTCCGTACTCCAAAAGGATAACTGGCCGCAATATAGCTGTTAATACCGTGAATGGCATTTGCCTTTAAAACAGCGGCTTTCCAGTCAGCCATATAAATATCTTCGCGCTGTATGGGAGAAAAGTCTTCTTTGCCTATGGAAGAAAAGAATTCCGAAAAATAATCTGTCAGCCATGTTTTCCGCTGATTCAGCCAGGTCTGGGTACGCGCGTCCCTGTAGGTATATCCCAGACTCACACGGGCAAAAAATATAGCCGGGTCGGGACCGGATGTTGTTCCGGTTATTTCGGGAATGTTCTTGTAATAGGAAAAATCAGGCGTCCAGCGTATACCGGCACCTGAGCCTGCGTCTTCCGGCATTCCGCTGCCGGAGATCAGCATCAGCTGATTGCGGCGCCGGCGGTAAAGGTCGGCCGAAACAACCGTAACAATCAGCTCGTCCAGAGCTTCTTCCAGCTCCGGAATTTCCGATACGGCGGCCAGCCAGCGTTCGTTGGTCAGCAGATTATACAGCGAGGCACTTAAATCGGCCCATGACTGATCCAGAGAGTTCATTCTTCTGTGGTAGCGTTTTTTACTGAGCAGCCACTGCCGGACAAGCTGCCGGTCCACGGTATGAGCGGAAACAGTCTGTCCGGGAGGAATCCAGTTCTGCGCGAATTCCCTAAGAGCCGTCAGTTCCAGTTCGGAAACAGAAGCCTCTCCTGAGGGCGGAACCTGAAGCTCAGTCAATTCCCGGGGGAATCCTGTAACAGCAAAAACATCTGTAATTATTTTGGAAAACAGGTACGCCACAGAAGCCGCGTACACATCGCTCCACGCGGAAGGTCCGGAACTGTCAACAGGTTCCATTCCTTCAAGATAGGCTTCGGCCCGTCTTCTGTCGGCTGAACGCGGAAAGAACGCCCTGCCGGGATCTTTTTGCATAAAGTGATACAGATTATCTATACTCCCGCCCGGACTGACCGGAGCAGATACAGCGGCTGAAAGATCAGCCAGACTTCCGGAGCGGGAAAGAAGCGACTGAACGGCAGCCGCTCTTATACTTCTGCTTCTGCGCTGCTCGGGAGAAACCAGCATCATGGCAATAATAACCAGAAGAGCAACAAACAGCACTCCGGCCGCTGAAAGGAGTATGGGAAGAATTTTTCGGCTCATACTGTTTTATTATCGGTAAAAAATGTCTGTAAGGGAAATATATTTCCGGAACGGCCCTGCCGGGTTAAAGGTTTGTTACAGCCGCAGCATTTTGCGGATCAGGGGAGTAAGCCGGCCGTAGGGCGGGTATTTCAGCGCAATATCCATTTTTGATGTTCGCTTCATAATACCGGCAACATGGCTGAATGTTCTGAATCCTGTTTCGCCGTGGTAAGAGCCCTGGCCGCTGGGTCCGCATCCGCCGAAAGGCAGACGGGGGTTGGCCAGATGCACAACAGTGTCGTTAATAACGGCGCCGCCGAAGGACAGCCGGTTTTCAAACAGCTGTACGTCCCTTTTGCTGTTACTGAACAAATAAGCGGCAAGCGGCGCGGGACGTGCGGCAATAATGCCCATAAGTTCATCCAGGGAATCGTACACAATAACAGGCAGCAGCGGGGCAAATATCTCTTCTTCCATAACCGGGTCGTTCCAGCCGGCCGGAGCGTACACCGTGGGTTCAACATACAATTCGGCCTTGCTGCTGCGGCCGCCGTAAACCGGAGCGGCAATACTGTTCTGCCGTTCCATCAGGAGGGCAATCCGTTCAAACTGCTGCTCGTTGACAATGCGTCCGAAAAAGGGGCTCCCGGCGGCGTCTTCGCCGTAAAACCTCTGTATTTCCTCTTTCAGACAATCCAGAAATTCAGGAAACACAGAGCGGTGCACACAGGCGTAGTCTACAGCAACGCAGATCTGGCCGGCATTCAGAAGACGGCCCCAGGCAACACGCCGGGCGGCAATATCCAGCCGTGCACCTGGAGTAACAACGGCGGGAGATTTTCCGCCGAGCTCCAGCGTAACGGGAGTTAAATGTTCAGCGGCAGCGCGCAGAACTTTTTTACCAACAGCGGTACTGCCGGTAAAAAATACATGATCAACCGGAGCGGCTGTCAGCTCAGCGCCGATCCGGTAATCGCCTTCAACACAACAGATATATTCAGGGTTGAATGTATTCTCAATGATATTCCGCAGAACCCGGCCGGCGGCAGGCGAGCCGTCAGAGTTGTGAAGTATGGCCGTATTCCCGGCGGCAATGGCAGCAGCCAGCGGCGCCATGGATAAATTCACCGGATAATTCCAGGGCGAAATAATGGCGCAGACACCTTTGGGGCGGGGCACAATAAAACTTTTTCCGGGCAAATGAGCCAGAGGAGTTCTGACCCTCCGCGGTTTCATCCACCTTTTCAGATGCCGGATAATATGATCTATTTCGTTGTACACAACGGCAACTTCACCGGTATAGGATTCAAAGGGATGTTTGTTCAGGTCGGA
>PDWI01009044.1_pt1 | contig 21548 bp, 15 predicted proteins | sample 1430891 | NCBI WGS metagenome assembly PDWI01 (sample SAMN01162508, study PRJNA174530) | Oral metagenome, whole genome shotgun sequencing project. | biome: Marine environment; feature: Marine mammal; material: Swab sample of the gingival sulcus; isolation source: swab sample of gingival sulcus... | reverse complement strand
ATGGCTCCTATTTTAGAACCAAATTCCTTTACTTGTTGTGCTGATATACTCGAAAAATCATGATCGACATCTTCCAAATCTTGGAATTGAGCCAATGTGTTTTTAAATCGCAGCTGTATCTCGCCTATGGCACCGTTTCTGTGCTTGGCAATGATAATATCAGCAATACCTTTTAGCGAATTACCTTCACTATCAACAGTAAGCCCATATCTTTCGGGGCGATGAATAAACAATACCATATCAGCATCTTGCTCAATGGCTCCTGATTCACGTAAATCAGAAAGCATAGGCTTTTTAGCATCGCCAGTACGCTGTTCTATTCCACGATTCAACTGCGATAGAGCAATAACGGGTATATTCAACTCTTTGGCAATGATTTTTAATTGTCGAGAGATTAAACTAACCTCTTGTTCACGATTGCCTCGCATATCAGAGCCTGCAGTCATCAATTGTAAATAGTCGATAATCACACAGCCAATATCATACTTCGCTTTTAATCTGCGGCACTTGGCTCGTAGCTCATAAATCGATAATCCCGGTGTATCATCAACATAAATAGGTGCTTCGATTAAATCTTTTATCTTGCTGTGCAATTGTTCCCATTCGTAAGGCTCTAATCTACCATTTCGCAGCTTTTCTGATCCCAATTCGGTTTCACTAGATATCATACGCTTTACCAATTGGTCGCCTCCCATCTCTAATGAAAATAGAGCGATAGGTGCTTTAAAATTAACGGCCATATTTCGGGTCATCGATAAAACAAATGCTGTTTTTCCCATCGATGGACGTGCTGCAATAATAATTAAGTCTGATTTTTGCCAGCCTGACGTAATTTTATCTAAAGCGGTAAATCCCGAAGGCACTCCACTCAGTCCGTCGGGGCGTTTTCCTGCTTCTAGAATTTGATTGATCACCTCATCAGCAATAGGGCGTATGTGTGCCGACTCTTTTTTGATGTTTCCTTCGGCAATATCAAATACTTCTTGTTGTGCTTTGTCCAATAAATCGGCAACATCGGTGCTATCATCAAAAGCCTGCGACTGAATATCAGAAGTTACACGTATTAACTCACGCTGAATGTATTTTTGAGCAATGATTTTAGCATGAAAATCGATGTGTGCCGCAGATGCCACCCTGTTGGTTAGCTGTGCAATATAAACAGCACCTCCTACGGTGTCTAAATCGCCCTGTTTTTTTAGAATTTCGGTTACCGTTAAGATATCCACAGGCTGTTCTTCTTGCGATAGACTAATAATTGCTTTGTAAATCTTTTGGTGTGCTTCTTTATAAAACGACTCGGGCTTTAGTAAGTCTCCCACATTGATAATGGCATCTTTTTCTAGCATTAAAGCTCCCAAAACCGCCTCTTCTAAATCAACTGCTTGTGGTGGAACTTTACCATATTCCATATCTATTTTAGTGGTCTTTTTTTTACTATAATCGTTTGTTTTAGCCATAAGTTTCTTATTTAATTGAGCTTTTATTTTTATTGTATCTGCAAAGCTGTTGTGATATTGAATATCAATTGCCTGTGATGAGCAAAATGCTGCCTTTCTTGCTGCATTACATCACGATATCGCTATTTTTGATAAAATAATTGTTCTTTTTTTCTTGATGAAAATTGGTGCAGATCGAAGCATCTATAATGCTTGGCAAATATAGACATATTTTTTGTTTGCGATTCGTCAAATCTGTTGTTGGTAGGGCTAGGGTTGTGCTTGTTGATAGAAATCAATGATTTGTTGTGAAAATAGGTCGATACTTTTCTGGTTGCATCCCTCCGCTGATTATTGTTGCTTCTTTTTTCTTCTGATATTTGATATTATTTGCAGTATCAATAGATCCTTCTAAAAAAATCCTATTTTCTTTCATCTGTAAAAGAAAAACTCGCCGTAATTATAAGGTATTCCTCTATTTTCTCTTTTTGCATAGAGAAAAATAGGGTGATTCTTCTTTTGGGTAAATTCAGATTGCAACTATTGTGATTTGCGAGGTTTTTTGTTGGCAGAAGTTTGCCCTAGATTGCGTTTTAATATTGCCATTTCTTTATCGGTAAGGTTACGCCACTTGCCCGACTTCAATTGGTTCAAATGAATATTCATTATGCGAATACGATGCAACGAAATCACCCTATAATTGAGATATTCACACATTCGGCGTATCTGTCGGTTCAATCCTTGTGTTAATATAATCCGAAAAGTTTTGGCTCCTAGTTTTTCTACTTTGCATGGCTTGGTTACGGTGCCTAAAATAGGAATACCATTACGCATTTGATCTAAAAAAGCATTGTTTATCGCTCTATTTACCTTTACGATATATTCTTTTTCATGATTATTCTCTGCTCGTAATATTTTGTTTACGATATCTCCATCGTTGGTTAAAAGAATTAAGCCTGTGGACGGTTTGTCTAAACGCCCAATGGGAAATATCCGCTCAGGATGATGAATAAAATCAATAATATTGTCTTTGTCTTTTAAATCGGTGGTGCTGGTGATGCCTGCTGGCTTGTTTAGTGCAATATATACCAACTTGGGCTTCGATTTTAGTGGTTTATTGTCTATTGTAACCTTATCGGTTGTTGTTACTCTGTTACCTTTCTCTGCAATTACGCCATTTATCTTTACTCGCTTGTCATCAATCCATTTATCTGCTTCTCTGCGTGAACAAATACCTGTGCTGCTTATAAATTTATTGATGTTGATTGTGTTTTCATTCATAAATGCAAAGATAATGGAATAGCTCAACTCCCCAAAGGTGTTTTTGATTGTAAAAACAGTTGTCATCTTGTAAAAAAAGCTCTGTTTTTTAAGAATAATCCAATAAATAAGCGGCTCTAGATTCTTGTTGATATTGTTATCAGCAAAGAAAAGCTAATTATTCTTTATGGTGAAATGGCAAAAAAGTGTACTTTTGAGTTTTCATAATAACAGCAAGAAATATAAAACATAAAATAATGAGTATTCCTCAAAATATAGAGAAAATTAAATCAACACTTCCCGATACAGTACAGTTGGTTGCCGTATCGAAAACAAAGCCCAACGAAGATATTCTAGCAGCTTATAATATTGGTGTTAGAGTGTTTGGCGAAAACAAACCTCAAGAGTTAATGCGAAAATATGATGAATTGCCCAAGGATATTCAGTGGCATTTTATCGGGCATTTACAAACCAACAAAGTGAAATACATTGCTCCCTTTGTTACCTTAATTCATGGAGTAGAAAGTTTCAAATTATTAAAAGAGATCAACAAACAGGCAGCAAAAAACAATAGAATTATTGATTGCTTGTTGCAATTTCATATTGCCGAAGAAACAACCAAGTTCGGATTGTCGTTGCCTGAAGCTGAAGGCTTATTGAGCGACGAGGCTTTTCAAGATTTGCAAAATATTCGTATTGTTGGCGTAATGGGTATGGCAACTTATACTGATAATCAACAACAAATAGAGGAGGAGTTTGAAAACCTAAGAAATATATTCAATATCCTAAAAACCGACTTCTTTGTAGACTCATCTAGCTTTAAAGAGATATCGATGGGCATGTCGGGCGACTATCAGTTGGCAATAAAACATGGTAGCACCATGGTTCGTATTGGAAGCACCATCTTTGGCGAAAGAAATTATAGTAAATAAAATTAAAAAAGAGATATTATGGCAAATTTAGAGACATCTTATTTGGGTTTAAAGTTGAAAAACCCTGTTGTTGTAAGCAGTTCGGGATTAACTAACTCGGTAAGTAAAATTAAGAAGTGTGAAGAGAATGGTGCTGGTGCAGTGGTACTAAAATCGCTATTTGAAGAGCAAATAACTGGCGAAATACAGCAGATGATACAGCAAGAAGACAGTGGATATGGTTATCCTGAGGCTGAAGAGTATATTGCCAACTATGTTCGTGGTAATTCTGTTTCAGATTATCTTAGCTTGATAAAAGAAGCTAAATCGGCTGTTGATATTCCTGTTATTGCAAGTATTAATTGTGTTTCTAGTGCCGATTGGACTACTTTTGCTAAGGATATTGAAAAAGCAGGGGCTGATGCTATTGAATTGAACATATTTATTGTTCCTAATGACAAAAATACTAGTGCTGAGACCTACGAAAAGCAATATTTATCGATCTTAAAAGCAGTAAAAAAAGAGGTGGCTATCCCTGTAGCCATTAAGTTGGGCATGTACTTTACCAATTTGTTGTCAGTTGCCGATCAATTGAATGCCAACAATGTTGATGGGCTTGTTTTGTTTAATCGCTTTTATGAGCCAGATATTGATATTCATAATTTAAAAATAACCAGCTGCGAAGTGCTTAGTTCGCCTAATGATATGCGAAAATCATTGCGTTGGGTAGGTATGCTTTCTGCAAAGATAAAAGGAGTGGATATTGCTGCATCAACAGGAATACACAACAGCGAGGCTGCTGTAAAACAGTTATTAGCTGGTGCTAGTGTGGTGCAAATCTGTTCTGTGGTTTACGAGAAAGGTTTTGAACAAATAAAAGCCATTGTTGATGGTATTGCTGAATATATGGATGGTAAAGGTTTCCATTCTATGGCAGATATCAAAGGAAAATTAGATTATCACAATATTCCTGATTCTGCACTGTATGAGCGTTCGCAGTTTATGAAATATTTTTCAAATAATAAGCTGAATCAGTAGTCGCTTAGAGGTATCATATATAAATAAGAGAATTATGTATTTATTTTTTGACACAGAAACAACAGGATTGCCTAAAAATTGGAAGGTTCCTGTTTCTGACTTGGATAATTGGCCTAGAATGATTCAAATTGCATGGATTCTTTGCGATGAACAAGGCAATAGGATAGAGGCTGATGATTTTATTATTCAACCAGAGAATTTTACCATTCCTGTTGAGGCTTCACGAGTGCATGGTATCTCTACCGAAAAAGCGATAGAGGAAGGTGTGAAGTTAGAAGATGTTTTGCAGAAGTTTAATGCTGTGGTTGAGCGTGCCGATTATATTGTTGCTCATAATATCAGCTTTGATGAGAAGATTGTGGGTGCTGAGTTCTTAAGAAAGCAAATACCAAGTGATTTTAATTATAAAAAGCAGCTTTGTACCATGCAAGCAGCAACAAATTATTGTAAGATAAGAGGTCCTTATGGTTATAAATGGCCTAAGCTATCAGAATTGCATATTAAATTGTTTGGTGAAAACTTTGAAGAAGCTCATAATGCTGCGGCAGATATAAATGCAACAGAAAAGTGCTTTTGGGAAATGCGACGATTGGGGCTAATCTAATATTAGTTGTAATATCTTTTGTATTCTCAATTTATTCAGTTAAAAAGTTCTGTTTTTTTCTTTGAGGTAAATGCAGATTACAACTGATAACTCAATTTTAGCTTTAAATTTTTTTAATTGAATAAAAAAGAAAGGGTGTCCTGTTATATTTGGACACCCTCTTTTTTTACTTAGCAATATGAATAGTTATTATTCTAAACTTCCAATCATTTTGTTAGGATCAACCCATGCAGTAAACTCTTCGTCGGTAAGATAGCCTAATTCAATTGCAGCTTTACGCAAAGTTGTATCTTCGGCATGAGCTTTTTTCGCAATTTTAGCAGCTTTTTCGTAACCAATATGAGTATTTAAGGCAGTAACCAACATCAATGAATTTTCTAATAATGTTTTAATGCGTTTGTTGTTTGGCTGAATACCCACAGCACAGTTGTCTGTGAATGCACGACAAGCATCGCCTAATAAAGTAGCCGATTGTAAGAAATTCGCTACCATCATTGGTTTGAATACGTTTAATTCAAACTGTCCGTTAGAACCACCAACCGAAATTGCTACATCATTACCCATTACTTGTGCACAAACCATTGTCAATGCTTCTACTTGAGTAGGATTTACCTTTCCAGGCATAATTGAAGAACCTGGTTCGTTTGATGGGATAATAATTTCGCCAATTCCCGAACGAGGACCTGATGCCATTAGTCGAATATCGTTAGCTATTTTCATAATGCTAACTGCTAATTGCTTTAATGCTCCGTGGCTTTCCACAATAGCATCGTGAGCAGCTAAAGCCTCAAATTTATTTTCGGCAGTAACAAATGGTAATCCTGTAAATTCTGCGATAAATCCAGCTACTTCAACATCGTATCCTTTTGGTGTATTTAATCCAGTACCAACTGCTGTACCTCCTAGTGCTAATTCTGATAGATGATGTAGTGTGTTTTTCAATGCTTTTAGTCCATGATCCAATTGAGCTACATAACCAGAAAATTCTTGACCTAATGTTAAAGGAGTGGCATCCATCGAGTGGGTACGACCAATTTTAACCACCTCTTTCATCTCTTCTGATTTCTTTGCAAGACAGTCACGAAGGTAGGTGATACCTGGAATGGTATTTTCTACCAATTTGCGATAAGCTGCAATGTGCATAGCAGTAGGGAATGTGTCATTTGAAGATTGAGACTTGTTTACATCATCATTTGGGTGGATTAATTTTTCTCCTTCACCCAATTTGCCTCCGTTCATCACATGTGTGCGGTTCGATACCACTTCATTCACATTCATGTTTGATTGTGTTCCTGAACCTGTTTGCCAAATAACCAATGGGAATTGGTCGTCTAACTCACCTGCAATAATTTCATCGCATGCTTTGGCAATTAAATCGCGTTTTTCCTGAGGCAGAACTCCTAATTTGCAGTTGGCAAAAGCAGCCGCTTTTTTTAGGTATCCAAATGCGTGAATAATGTCTTTAGGCATTGATGCAGGTGCACCAATAGGAAAATTCATTTTTGAGCGTTGTGTTTGTGCTCCCCAATACTTCTCTGCAGGAACTTTTACTTCCCCCATTGTATCGTGTTCTATTCTATAAGCCATATTTCTTATTTTTTATGATATTATGATATGTTTATTTTTTTTCGTGCACCAAAGTAAATAATTCTTTGCGAAAGATACGAGTAATATGCTGTAAAACTATTTTCCTTTATCGATAGTCGAAAATCAGTAACAATGTTTTAAAAGAAGGTGTTTGGTATGTTGATAATACCTCTTTATACCCTCAATTTATCCAATTAAAAAGTTCTATTATCCTTTCTGCTTTAAAATAAGAACTTGCCGTAGCTAATTCGATGTCTTGTTTTTCTTTTTTGCATAAAGAGAAATAGATTCTTTTTCTTTTGGCGTAACTTGATATTGCAAATGATATAATTCTTTTTTGGGGAAATGCCCTATCTCTTCATCGCTGAAAAAATTTGGGTGTTTTGTTCTATTTCATTAATATTGGCGGCTGTAAAAACACAAAAATAAATCGTAAAATGGGAGTTGAAAACACCGATTACCGAGAAGAAAGTTTAGATTTAACAAATCCTTTCGATGTAAAATTAGTAGCTGATTTTTTAGATAGTTTAGATTTTGATTTTAAACCCGAAGATGTTGATTATACAATGATATTGTATAATTTGAATGATGAGGTTGTTGGAACAGGTTCTTATCAAGGCAGGGTATTAAAATATGTAGCAGTAGCCCCAAAGTTTAGAGAAGGTGCTGCTTTTGCTCAAATAGTAACTCACCTTATTGATTTGGTGATCTTAAAACACAAACACATTTTTGTCTATACAAAGCCTAGAAATTTACAAGTCTTTAAAGGTTTAGGCTTTACCGAAATAGCTACCGCCGAACCACTATTTTCTGTTTTAGAGTTTGGTTATCACAATATCAAAAATTACCAAAGTTATCTTCGTTCTAAGCGTGTTGAGGTAAATGTTGGAACTGTTGGTGCTATTGTGGTAAATTGTAATCCTTTTACTAAAGGACATCAATATTTGATAGAAAAAGCATGTAAAGAATGTAGAGTTGTGTATCTTTTTGTTGTGGAAGAAGACCGTTCGTCGTTTAAATTTGATGTGCGTTGGCGTTTGATTGAAGAAGAATTGGGGCATATTCCCAACTTAGTGATGATTCGTGGTGGTAATTATGTGGTGTCGGGTACCATATTCCCTGCTTATTTCTTGAAAAAGGAAAAAGCTAGTGATATTTCAGCCAAACAAGCCGAGCTAGATGTGCTTACGTTTATTAAATATATTGTTCCGATATTAAATATCAATAGACGCTATGTGGGTACCGAAATGTATTCGCCAACCACAGCAGCATATAATGAGGCAATGCAAAAATATTTACCAGCAAATGGAGTTGAATTAAAATTAATCGATAGAATTACTTGTGGTGCTTGCGATAATTTTATTTCTGCATCGAAAGTGAGACAGGCTATTAGAGAAGATCGCTTAGATGAAGTGCTCGACTTTTTGCCAAATTCCACTAAAAATTATCTATTGTCTGATGAGTCGAAAGAAGTTCGTGAGGCAATAAAGAAAAATAATAACAGGCATTAAAAATAGGTTTAGCCTATTTCTATTATAACTATTTCTAATCCAAATTTACCCAATTTAAAAAGTTCTATTTTTCTTTTGGGGTAAATTCAAATTACAACTGGTATTAAAGCAATCTGTGAGAATAGAACTTTTCTTCAGGTTGCTTTTTCTTGATTAGGAAACAATTTCACTAGATTTATAGAAGATGAAAGCTCAATTAAGCAAATGGATATTGCACCTATGTGGGTGGCGTTATGTGGGAGATGTTCCATCGGTAAAAAAAGCCGTGATAATAGCTGCACCACACACTTCAAACTGGGATTTTATATGGGCTAAGTTGGCTTTTATCTCATTAAATATGTCCACCACCATATTAATGAAAAAGGAGATGTTTGTGTTTCCTTTAAAATATCTATTAAAAGCATGGGGTGTTTTTCCTGTTAATCGTTCTAAAAAAGAGAGCTTGACTGATCAATTAGCACAGGAGTTTCAAAAAAGAGACAGTCTATATTTAACCTTATCGCCTGAAGGAAGCCGAAGTTTGCGTTCGCCATGGAAAAAAGGATTTTATTATATCGCTTTAAAAGCAAACGTACCTATTTATATGGCAGAAATTAATTATGCGGATAAAACAATGGCTTGCGATACATTTTTTTATCCATCGGGAGATATGGAAAAAGATATGGCTTTGATAAAAGAAAAATATCAAAATAGTAAACCCAAATATCCTAAAATGTTTTCCAATGAAGTTTAAAACAACAAACCGAGCCGATAATTTAAAAGTAGCTTTAGTACAAGATACTTTGATATGGGGTGATGTTGCTCAAAATCTAGCTCATTTCACTACCGTAATTCGTCAAATAGCATCAACTCCCGATTTAATTGTGTTGCCCGAAATGTTTACTTCTGGTTTTTTAATGGAAAAAAAGCATTTGGTTGCACCTCAATTACAGGAAACTCTAAATTGGATGCAACAAATGGCAACAGAAAAATCAACAATATTAATGGGAAGTGTTATTGTTGAAGATGCAGGTAAATATTATAATCGGTTATATGCTGTTGATCAAAATGGGGTATTGGGTTATTATAATAAACGGCACTTGTTTCGAATGGGCGAAGAAGATGCTCATTTTTCTGCGGGAACAGAGCATTTTATATTTAATGTAAAGGGTTGGCGTATTTGTCCATTAATTTGTTACGATTTACGTTTTCCGGTATGGAGTCGCAATCAAAATAATTATGATGTATTAATTTATGTTGCCAACTGGCCTGATTCTCGCCGAAAGGTATGGGATGTTTTGTTACAGGCACGTGCCATTGAAAACCAAAGCTATGTGGTAGCTGTAAATAGAGTTGGTACTGATGCCAACAATCTAGAATACTCAGGAGGATCTATGGCAATTAACGCCAAAGGCAAAGTGATTGCAAAATGTATCGATAATAAATCTGATGTGATTACTGCTGAATTGAATTTTGCTGAGCTGAATATTTTTCGAAAAAAATTTAATGTATTTGCTGATGCCGATAAATTTGAGTGTCGTATCTAATCGCATTTATAATCTGAATTTATCCATTTAATTTATTTATCAGTGAGGGCTTTTCAGCGTTCGCTAGTACTGTTGTATATATACGCGAGTGCTTTTCGGCGTTCGCTGGTACTGTTGTATATATACGCGAGTGCTTTGTATATATACGCGAGTGCTTTTCGGCGTTCGCTGGTACTGTTGTATATATACGCGAGTGCTTTTCGGCGTTCGCTGGTACTGTTGTATATATACGCGAGGACTTTTCGGCGTTCGCTGGAGCTGTTCCATATGTAGGCGAAGGCTTTTCGGCGTTCGCTGGCACTGTTCCATATATGGGCGAGGGCTTTTCGGCGTTCGCTGGAGCTGTTCCATATGTGGGCGAGTGCTTTTCGGCGTTCGCTGGCACTGTTCCATATGTGGGCGAGTGCTTTTCGGCGTTCGCTGGAGCTGTTCCATATGTGGGCGAGTGCTTTTCGGCGTTCGCTGGAGCTGATCCATATATACGCGAGGGCTTTTCTAAATGGAATTAGACCTGACAGGTTTTAAAAACCTGTTCAGGTCTTTTTCTATAATTAATTTCAGTTTGCGGAAAATATACGGAGAGTCTGCAGGCTTTTTTTCGGGCTATGGAAGTTGTACGGAAAGTCTGCAGGCTTTTTTTCGGGCTATGGAAGTTGTACGGAGAGTCTGCAGACTTTTTTTCGGGCTATGGAAGTTGTACGGAGAGTCTGCAGGCTTTTTTTCGGGCTATGGAAGTTGTACGGAAAGTCTGCAGGACTTTTTTCGGGCTATGGAAGTTGTACAGAGAGTTTGCATATACAATTAAACATTAGTAATTGTTCATTGCTCATTGCTAATTGTTCATTGCTAATTACTCATTGCTAATTGTTCATTGCTCATATGCACTTTTATGGCAATAATTTATAATTGATATAAAAATTTCTTTTAGCATATTTACGGCTTCAAAAATCAAAAAAAAGACAATGAAAAATATCATCTCTTACTTTATTAAATTTCCTTTAGCTGTAAACCTGTTGATGGTTTTTGTATTTCTTTTTGGAATATTTTCACTGGTTAATATTCAACATAATTTCTTTCCTAATATACCCAAACGTAATATCTATGTTGATATTCTTTTTCCCGGAGCTTCGCCAGAGGAAGTAGAAGAGGGTGCTATTGTTAAAATAGAGGAAAATCTAAAAGGATTAGATGGGTTAGAGCGTATCATTTCTGTTTCTAGTGAAAACACAGGTAAGGTAACCGTTGAAATGATAAAAGGAACCGATATGAATGATGCCCTTATGCGTGTGAAAAATGCAATAGGACGAATAGCGTCATTTCCCAAAGCCATTGAAACGGTTGTTACCTATAAACACGATGATACTAATATTGGAATGTGGTTCGTGCTTACCGAAAATGGCGATCATCAAACCGATTTAAAGCAATTGAAGCAACAAGCACTAAAAATAGAGCACGATTTGTTGCAGATGGAAGGTATTTCGAAAATAAAAATAGGTGGCTATCCTGCCGAAGAAATAGCTATTTTGCTTAACGAAGATAAATTAAATAAATATCACCTTACTTTCTCAGAAGTGGCTAAAGTAGTTGCTTCTACCAACTTAATCATGACAGGAGGAAGTATAAAAGATGGAGAAGAAGAATTTTATATACGTGTGCATAATAAAAAATACAATGCAGCTGAAATAGGTGATATTGTTTTGCGTGCAGGATCCACAGGAGGAGCTATTCGCTTGCGTGATGTGGCAGAAATAAAAGATCAATTTGCCGATACTCCATCACGAGGACGCTATAATGGTAAATTAGGAATTATGTTTACCATTCGCTGTACTTTTACCGAAGATGTGGTGGTAGCCTCTCAAAAAATAAACACTTATCTTGAAAAATATAACAAAGAGCATCCCTATTTTCAGGCTATTGTTTTAAAAGATATGAGTGTGATTTTGAATCAACGTATCGATTTGCTGAAAGATAATGGGCTAATGGGAATTATTTTGGTGTTGATATTTCTATCGTTGTTTTTAAATCCTCGCATTGCTTTTTGGGTGGCAGTAGGTATTCCTTTTTCGATGTTGGGAATGTTTATCATTCTACCTTTTACCAGTGTAACAATGAATATGCTATCGTTGTTTGCATTGATATTGGTACTGGGTATCTTGGTTGATGATGCTATTGTAGTTGCCGAAAATGTATATCGACATTGGCAGATGGGTAAAAAGCCTGTTCAAGCTGCAATTGACGGAACAGTTGAAGTAACGCCTGCTGTGGTATCAGGAGTTTTAACTACCGTATTATCTTTTGTTGCTTTCCTTTTCTTAGAAGGACGTATTGGCGATTTCTTTAGTGAAGTAGCAGTAATTGTTAGTTTTATATTGATGGTTTCCTTGGTAGAAGGATTGTTGGTGTTGCCAGCACACTTGGCACATTCTAAATCATTAAAACCACAACAAAAACAAACCTTTTGGCAAAAATATATGAGTTGGGCTGAGCGTGGTATTTTGCACTTTGCAAAGCATTATTATCGTCCGTTTTTAAATTGGGCAATCAGCCATAGAGCCATTGTGTTGGCATCGTTTACTGCATTATTTATTATATCCATAGGAGCAGTGCAATCTCGTATTGTGCGTCCTACTTTTTTCCCAGAGGTAGAAAGTGAAGATTTTACCGTATTGTTATCAATGCCTAGTGGTACACAAGATGTCGTTACTTTGCGTTATATCGATAGAATAGAAGAAGGTATTTGGTATGTTAATGAACAATTGCAAAAAGAGGGTATCGAAAACAAACCTGTTATTCGTGAGGTAACCGATAATTTTAATGGACGAGGAAGTAGTGCTACTGTAAGGGTGCAATTGCTTGAAAGTGAAAAACGCAATTCTTCATGCGATGAAATTATTCAGCGAGTAAGAAAATATGTGGGCGATATTCCAGGAGCAGAAACCTTGCTTTATGAAGCCTTTGACCCATTTGGAAAAGCTGTAGTTATTTCTTTGCAAGGCGAAAACAATAAAGATTTGCAAAAAGCCAAAGAAGAGATAAAGGTAGCAATGAAAAAGCGTGAAGATATTAGCGATGTATCAGACAGTGCACCTATTGGAAATCGTGAAATAGAAATCAACTTAAAAGAAAAGGCTTATCAGTTGGGAGTTTCTTATCGTGATATAATGGCACAAGTGAGAGCTGCTTTCTGGGGATATGAAGCACAGCGTATTCAGCGAGGAAAAGATGAGGTAAAAGTGTGGGTGAAATACAATTTAGAAAACCGCCGTTCTATTGGTCAGTTAGAACAAATGAAAATACGATTGGCAAATGGCAAGAATTACCCATTATCTCAATTGGCAACCCTAAAAGTTGTGAATGGGGTGTCTAGTATTCGCCACCTAGATTTTAAGAAAGAAGTGCAAATCAATGCTAGTTTATCTAACTCTAATGTTTCGGTTCCTGATTTATTATCTTCTTTAAACGATGAAATTATTGCTCCTATTTTAAAGCAATATCCTGATGTTAAAGTATCATTTAATGGACAAAGTCGAGAAACTCGAAAAATGGCTCGTTCTGCATTAAAAACTTTACCTGTTATCTTCTTGTTGATGTTTGCCATTGTGATACTTACACTGCGATCGGTTAGTCAAAGTTTGTTGGTGTATGCTATGATTCCATTGGCTTTAGTGGGAGTTATTTGGGGACATTTTATTCATGGTATGCCTATTTCATTAATGTCAGTAATGGGAATTATTGCTCTGATTGGTGTAATGATAAATGATTCTCTGGTGTTGATAAATGCCTTAAACATCAATCTAAAATCGGGAATGAAATATCGAGAGGCTTTGCTTGATGCAGGACAATCACGTTTGCGACCTATCATTTTAACTACGCTGACTACTGTTGTTGGGGTGGCTCCTATGGTTTTAGAGACCAGTATGCAAGCTCGATTTTTAGTGCCTGTAGCTATTTCTTTGGCTTATGGAATGTTAATGGCAACCACCACTACATTAATTCTATTACCTGTTGTTTTGATTATTGTGAATAATATGAAAACCAATACTCAATCTTTTATAAAAGGTAGAAAGTTATCTAATGAAGAGGTAGAGCAAGCTATAAAGCAAAAGAAATACGATTACTAAACATAAAAAACAAGTATGATTCAATTCCCCCTTGGCGAAGGGGGTAGGGGGATTGACAAGGATAAATCAATATAAAATGAAACAAAAGCTATTACTATTCATCTGTATTTTACCCAATTTATTATTGGCACAAACCACTTCCGATAAATTGAGCTTAGAAGCAGCCATACAAATGGCATTAAAACACAATTATGATATTAAAACAGCTAAAAATCAGTTGCAACAAGCAACCAACAACAATACAAAAGGTAACGCTGGATTATTTCCATCAGTAACCGTATCGGGAGGTGCTGATTATGCCATAAAAGATACTGAAGTAAAAAATAGAGGTACCAATAAAATAAATAAAGTGAATGATGTAAACACCGCTAATATAACAGGAAGTGTTCGCATTGATTACACTTTGTTTGGTGGATTTGGAAAAATATACACTTACAAAAAACTACAACAAAACAACGAGCGAGCCAAGTGGCAATATCGAATGCAAATCGAAAACACTATTTTGCAAACAGCTAGTGCTTATTATGCCGTTTGTAATGCCAGTCAGCAATTGGGTATAAGTAAAAAAGCCATTGCTATTTCTGCCGATCGATTAAAAAGAATAAAGGCTAGACAGGAGTTTGGGCAAGCAGGAAATCTAGATATTTTAAATGCCGAAGTCGATTATAATGCCGATAGCACAAGGGTGTTAAACGCTGAGTTGCGATATATTAATAGCATCAAAAATTTAAACGTAATGTTAGGTGTTGATGTCGATACCCAATATCGTATTGAACCTAATGTGCAATTTTCTGTTATCGAAAATAAAGAGGCAATGCAGGAAAAAGCCATGAAAAACAATAGTGTTTGGTTGATGCAACAATATTTGCAAAATATGGCGGCTTTAGATGTGAAAATTACCAAATCGAAGCGTTATCCTACTTTGTCGGCGTATGGAACTTATGCTTATTATCGTCAAAATACCGATGCAGGAGTAAATAAATATTTGCAGCAAACAGGACCAACTGCTGGTTTAAGTCTGCGATGGAATATATTTAATGGCAAACAACAACGCATTCGCGAGAAAAATGCCATGCTTCAGTTGGAAAATACCAAAATAAGTGCAGAAAAATTAAAGGCTCAGTTGCAACGTGATATTGCTAATGCCTATACCGATTTTGATTATAAAAAACGCACTGTTGTGCTTCAAGAGAAAAGTAAGGCTAGAGCAAAGTTAAATTTTGAACGCACAAAAGAGTTGTATCAATTGGGAAGGGTAACATCTATTGTATTTCGTACTGCTCAACAAAACTATTTGAATGCGGAGAATGTATATAATACGGCTAAATACAATGCCAAATTAGCAGAATTGGTATTACTAAAAACAGCTGGTCAGTTAGTGAAATAATTGATGTTTTGCGATTATAGCTGATTTTATAGGCAGTAGTTGATGCTATATCTTGCTTCCCTTTTTAATTTCAGATAACAAAAGGTATTATTTGTTTTATCGTATTTATATTGCTTTCTTTGTCGGCACAAATCGCACTGGTTGCTGATTGTTAAACTCAACAGTTACAACATACCGAGAAAGCTACATACCTGCAAAAGCGGGCTTCAAACCTTCGGGTTGCTTCGGCACAGGAGATACTTGACCAGGTAGGCACTCAAATCCTGTCTATTAGGAGTTTAAAATTTCAATGATCAGTGTGATTTTTTTTATTCAGGTTTACACGCACTATAAGTTGTCTTTTCTTCCTCGAAATTGGGCATTATTACTTTCCAACAAATTAGTTTCACCAAAATACGTTCGGCTTTGTAGCGATTGATTTTTGCTAGTTGGCAAAATTGTTTTAAGCTGATATGATTGTGGTGTTGTAGATAATCCATTAAAATACTTTCTGTTTTAGTATATTCAAGATAATTGCCCACAGGTTTATTTTTGCGTTTCCATACTTCAAGCAAAATTTTATTGGCCAATTTGTTTTCATCGTGTTTGCGGACGTATGCCCACCATTTTCCATTTTCATCTTTAGCGTAATGGGGCATTTCTGGAGATATTGGAACGGTTATTTCTAACACATCTTTGCCATTGATACTCCAAACTTTACTCTCGAATTGAACTTTGGGCTTGCAATAAATATCAGCAGCAGCCTGTATCATGTGAAACTCTTCTTCTACATTTGCTCCCGCAATTTTACCATTATCTTTTACACCAATAAGCAGTCTTCCACCGTCGGTATTGGCAAAAGCCGATAGCGATTTTGCTATTTTTCTTGAATCGGTGATACAAAACTTAAAGTCTTGTTGTTGATGTTCGCCCTCTTTGATGCGTTGCGTGATATAATGTTCCATAATAGCAAGTTCCTTTTTATGCTAGTTGATATATTGCTTGATGCTAAAATTTTCATTTCGCAGCGTTTGCAGTCAAACTCTAATGCATAACGATGATTGTTGTCTTCTAAAAAAAGTTTTCTGTTATCACCTCTTCCAGCTTTGTGATGTTTTAAGCAGATACCAAAATCGTGGCGTAGGCAGTGGCGAGTAACCATTAATAATTTGCCTGTATATGATTTTTGTATTTCAAATCCTTTTTCAATTTGAGTAACACCACATTTTTTATAGAAATCTTCAGCCTTTTTATTGGTAACATTTCCCCTATAGCTCAATTGTTCTTGAGGATATTTAGGGTGTTTAATATCCATGGCTTGATGATTAGCAGGATAAGCACTTAATCTATTTGCTAGTAATTGTTCTAGGCATTTTCGGCGTAGTTCATTTAATTGTTTAGCAGGAATAAAAGGAATATTATCCATGTTGATATGTACATGGTATATGTCAAAAATAGTATCGCCTGACTTCTGCAACTGTTTTTGAATATTATTCATTGCCATATCTTTGTTTTTAGCCAATTCAAAACTTTTGGAGTGTTGAATATTGGCAGCTATTTCATTTTCGTCAATGGCTGTAATGCTTAGTGTGTTGTCATAAAAATCAACAAAAAGTTCAGTTGCTATTTTTCTAATTGAATGATCGTTTTTGAGCAGTTTGGTAAACTGATGATTATTGTTGCGAAATAGCGTTACTCCTTGTTGTAGTAAACGAATATCATTGGGATAGATTTTGTTTTTTTCGACCCGATTCACTTGAAATCCTCGAAGCGTACCTTGTTTATCAATAAAGCATAAGCCATCGCCATTATTTAGTTGCTCTTTGGTATCAACAGTAAAATTGTCTTTGTTGATTTTTGTTACCCGTCCAATTTGTTTGCCCATTGCTTTGGGTGTATTGTAATTGGCTATATGGTTGGTGCGTCCGTTAAAGAAATAATTGGTATATCCTCTGTTAAAGGTGATATCAGGATCAGGGTTAAAACTGATTTTTGTATTTCCTGAAGCCACAGGTGTGATTTGTGGGTTTGTTTTAAGTACGTTATTGATATGCTTGCGATAGTGGCTTGTAATATTTTTTAGATAGGTACTGTCTTTTAATCGTCCTTCAATTTTTAAAGAACAGATGCCACTGTTGATAATTTCTTGTAGGTGTGCCGAAAGGTTTAAATCTTTTAGCGATAGCAAATATTTATCCTTGGCAAGTATATTTCCATTATCGTCGATTAAATTATATTTCATTCGGCAGGCTTGACTACAAGCACCTCTATTTGCCGAGCGATTTGTGGTGGCTTGTGAAAAATAGCATTGTCCGCTTAACGAAACGCATAAGGCTCCGTGTACAAAATATTCTAATTCGCACGAAGTGTGTTTTCTTATTTCTTGTAATTGAGTTAGCGATAGTTCACGAGCCAATATAATTCGTTTAAAACCTACTTGTTCTAGAAATTGTATGCGATTGAGGTCGTAGTTATGCGTTTGGGTGCTAGCGTGCAGTTCAATAGGGGGGAGGTTCATTTCAAGAATACCTAAATCTTGAATAATAAGAGCATCAACACCAATTTCATACAGCTGATGAATTAGTTTTTCTGCTTCGTCTAGTTCGTTATCGTAAAGAATGGTATTGAATGTAACATATACTTTAGCCCAATATTGATGGGCATATTTCACCAATTGTTCGATATCGTTGAGTGTATTTCCTGCTGCTGCTCTCGCTCCAAATTTAGGTGCACCAATATAAACAGCATCGGCACCATAGTTTATGGCTGCCATTCCTGTTTCTATATTTTTTGCTGGAGCCAAAAGCTCTATTGTTTTTTTTTGCTGCATAATTGTTGATTGCTGGTAGCTAATAGCCTTTAGTAGATAGTCTTTAGATGATGGCAAATAGCCAGAAGCCCATAGCTATTAGCTAAAATCCAACCGCTAAACGCTAAAACGACTGCCCTTTTTAGGACAGTCGTTATTTTTTTATATTGAATGTCGTTTATCGGATTCTGTCCATGGAACGAATTAAATTTTCGTCTTTTCGAATTGCTTTAAATGCCATAAAATGCAGAATAAATGCAATCAAAGGGAAAATATTTGCAATCCCATAAGTAACCGATTTTAACTCTACTTCTTGTTTGTAGATATTGAAAAATACCAATCCCATAAATCCTAACATACAAATCATATTAAAAATAATTAATCGCATTTGTACTGTTCTGCGTTTATATAACAGAATGGTAATAAATGTAACAGCTGCAATTATTGTTTGTAATATGGCTACAGGATAAGTTATCAATATCATTTTACCATTTGATTCAAAGCCTCTATATAGTAAAACATATTCGTCGCCTCCACTTATAAAATGGGCAAATGGCAAAAGAAATAAACTTGCAAATAGTGCAAATGAAATCAATAAGTATAAAGTTTGTATTCTTTGTATCATTGTTTTATTGTATTAATTATTTCCTAATATTAATGGCATTCCGTTTTTGCCGCTTCCAATCACAATCACTTTTGTATTTGGCGATTCTGATAATTTAATGGTTGCCTCAATACCACGCATTTTTAATAATACGGGAGTTAAACTGCTATTTATAATTTTGTTTGCACGAGCTTCACCCTCTGCGGCAATGCGTTTTCTTTCGGCTTCGCTTTTCTCTTTTTCTAGTTTGAATTGATATGCTAGAGCTTCCTGTTCTTGTTGTAGTTTACTTTCAATGGCTACCTTTATCTTTTTAGGAAGATTAATCGAGCGAATTAACAATGCCTGCATTTGAATGTTATTTTTTTTCAAAACAGCCGATGTTTCTTTGATAATTGCATCTTCTACTTCTTTACGCTTGGTAGAGTAAATTTCTTCGGCAGTATAGCGTCCTGCTACTTGACGCACAGACGAACGCACCTCTGGAATTACCAATTGATTGATATAGTCTTTTCCAAAAATTTCATGCAAATAACCTATTTTGATATAGATAGGATTAAAACGAACTGATATGTCGATATTCAACGATAATCCGTTTTTGTCTAACACGTCCATTGTTTCTTCGCTTTTTTGCTCACGAACATCGTAAACGTGCATTTCGTTCCATGGAGCAATTACATGAAATCCGGGTTGATAAACGTGTTCTTTGTCTAATCCTGTTGAAAATTTGCGGAAGATAACTCCTCTTTCTCCAGGTTGTAGGGTAACAAACATACTTGTTCCAGATAAGACAATCGCTAGCATAATGGCTACTAGTGCAATTAAATAATAGGGACTCTTTTTCATGATTTTTCTTTTAAATTGATATTACTTCTAATCTCGGCAAGTATATTTCTATTAATGTATTTTAATCTCTCTTGCTGATTTTAGGTTTGTTGCTTTATTCTTGCTGACTTGTTTCTAGCAAAATTGCGACAAAGATAACATAATCAATTAGCAAATGTTAAAACAATAATAACTATATTGGTTTTCTACTTTTATTTTATCGTGTGTTAAAGCCAATTTTCTAACTATTCCGAGCGTTTTTACTCGTTGTAAAATGGTTTTAATACTACCTTAACACAAATAAAAGTCTATTTTGAGAATTGACTTTTTTTCTTACTTTTGCCAGCCCTTGCTCGGGTGGTGGAATTGGTAGACACGCCAGCTTGAGGGGCTGGTGACCGTTAGGTCGTGCAAGTTCGAGTCTTGTTCCGAGCACATATACATTTTAGCATGTTTTAAATATCTGATTTGTAAGTGTTCCCCAACTCTTAAACGTTAGGTTCAATCAAAATATCAATCAAATTAGAACCAAACGACATGGATATTAAATACAGCAATCCAGAGATTTTTCCAAAGTCTCTAGATGTCAAAAAGAAATGGTTTGTTGCATTCAGAGCGACAAACCCTGATACTGGTGTGCGAAAACAATTTCAATACAGAGGAGATATAAACACCATCAGGAATAAAAAAGAAAGATACAGAGAGAGTGTCGCTCTACGTAATGCACTACTTGAGATGCTGCGAAAAGGCTGGAATCCTTTTTCTAATGACTTTGAAAAAAAACACGGAACAATAACTGATTTACTAGATTATTCCCTAGAACTAAAGAAGAGTACTATCAAGCCTAAGTCTTACAGGGGATATAATGACATTGTCAAGATATTTAAAAAATGGCTATCTGATAAAGGAATATCTTTTATTGATGTCAAAGAGTTTAAATATAGTAACGCTCAGTCTTACGCAGATTATTTACTAATAGAAAGAAAATATGCGGGCAAAACATTCAATAACCACATAGGAGCTATTAAATCATTATTCAATGTATTTATAGATAGGGAAATTATAGAAATAAATCCATTTGGGAAAATAAAAAAAAGACCTTGTGATTTAGGGAAAAATTACGCTTTCACGGAGATTGAAAGAAACAATCTTATCTCTAGATTGAAAAAAGAAGATATTAATCTTTATTGCTTTGTCATGTTTATGTATCACACATTTATTAGACGTGCAGAACTTACCATGTTGAAAATAGGAAACATTTCACTAGAAAATAAAAGTATTATTGTAAATTCTGAAAACTCAAAAAACAGAAGACAACAAAGCGTGGCAATACCAAGAGGATTAGTACCTGTTATAGAGATGATGAAACTTCATGAATACCCATCAGATTATTATGTTTTTGGAATAGGGCTCAAACCTAATTCAAAGCACTATAAAAAGCCAGATAGCATCACTGATAGACATAAAAAACATTTAATATCCTTAGGTATTCCGAGCGATAAAACACTATATAGTTGGAAGCATACAGGTGTTTGTGATTACTGGCAGGCAATAAAAGATCCATACGTATTGATGAGGCAATTAAGGCATCATGACTTAAGCATTACAATGATTTACCTTAAATCATTAGGACTAACACCTAATAGTGCGTTCATAGATGCTGATATAAGATTATAGAAGTAGGTAATCAAGCCTACTTCTTTTTGAGTTTAGAGATCACCCCTTCAATAGCACCACCTCCAAAATAGAATGATACAATCAAAGTAAAGGGTAATCCTAAACTATCAACTAGGATGTTAGATACTCCCTTTGAGATGTTTATTAATTCGGGTTTAAATGCCCCCCCTATATCAGGTTTGATTGGTTCTGTTAGAAGGTGAATAATTTATATAATTCTTTGACTTTATTGGCTATTTTAGCAAAAGTTGCTTTAATCGGTTTATAACCATT
>PDWI01007876.1_pt1 | contig 21548 bp, 20 predicted proteins | sample 1430891 | NCBI WGS metagenome assembly PDWI01 (sample SAMN01162508, study PRJNA174530) | Oral metagenome, whole genome shotgun sequencing project. | biome: Marine environment; feature: Marine mammal; material: Swab sample of the gingival sulcus; isolation source: swab sample of gingival sulcus... | reverse complement strand
CCTAAAAATTTAAAAACCTTATAAATCATACAATTAATAAGGTTTTAAATCAAACTGAAATGCTATCTTGTCGGGATGAGAGGATTCGAACCTCCGATCTCTGGTCCCCCAGACCAGCACTTTAACCGGACTAAGCTACATCCCGAAATAGAAAAATACCAAAAAATTATACACTTCAACCTCTGGTTCTTATTTTTCCATATCTAAGTTGCAAAAATAAAAATATTAATCAATTTTTCGTCTTTCTTTTTTTAAAATTTATAGGGCGTACTGTATGAATAATCCAGGTTAAAAAAATTTCAACTAAAAGTTGTGGTCACAATATTAACCGAATTCAGGTCATAATTGAAAAATTTCTTAAAAACCCATTATTTTTCAATCATTTAATCTTTCAATTTTCCTTAGCTTTGCCCCAATGCAAAAAAACATTAACATAAAGAACAAAAAAGCCCGTTTTGAGTACGAATTACTGGATACCTACACGGCAGGAATTGTCCTTAGCGGAACGGAAATAAAATCTATACGGGAAGGTAAGGCAAGGATTACAGAAAGCTTCTGTGAATTTAATGACCAAGGGGAACTCTTTGTTGTAAATATGTACATAGACGAATATATCCACGGTAGTGTTTACAACCACCAACCGAAAAGTGAACGTAAATTGTTGCTCAATAAACGGGAACTGAAAAAATTAGAAAAATCAGTGCGAGATGTTGGCCTTACCATTGTTCCGCTAAACTTATTTATCACAGACCGCGGCTGGGCAAAAGTAAAAATAGCACTGGCAAAAGGTAAAAAACTGCACGATAAACGGAATACCATAAAAGACCGCGATATAAAACGCGATATGGAACGCATCAAAAAACGGTTTTGAGTGTAATTAATTTTTTCAAATCTCACTCATATACGGCATGCCGGAGGATTTCAAATCTTATGTCTAACAGCAAAATAATTCCTTTTCTACAATTAATCAGGTTTAAAAACCTGCTAATGTTGGCCGCTATTCAATTGCTTTTTAAATATGTGTATTTTAGTGCTTTTGGGATAGATACTTCTCTTTCAAATCTTCAATTTTTTATTTTAATAACGGCCACGCTGTGTATTGCCGCCGCCGGTTACATCCGCAATGATATGTACGATATGGCCGCCGACAGCATCAACAAACCCGGTAAAGTGCTGGTGCAGAAAATATTTTCCTTAAAAACAGCTAAATTGTGGTATTATTTACTCAATATTATTGGTTTTTTTGCTGGACTTTACATAGCTATAACAGTGGGTAAACCATCTTTTGTAGCCATTTTTGTAATTACTATTTTACTGCTTAAGGTCTATAATTCCGACCTTAAAAAACGACCTGTTATCGGCAATATACTGGTTTCATTGTTGGTCTCATTGAGCATTCTCATTGTTGGTGTTTTTGATATTATTCCGGCGGTAAATGAATATAATGCAAAAGACCAATATTACGCTTTTAAAGTACTTACAGATTATGCCCTATTTGCTTTTATGTATATGCTACTAAGAGAAATGGTAAAAGATGTAGAAGACGTAGAAGGTGATAGAGAAATGAACATGCAAACATTACCCATTCTTATAGGGCGAAAAAGAACAAAATACTTTGTTTTTACGCTCAGTTTTATACCACTTATTACGGTTACCTATTACAGTTTTAAAAACTTTATCAATGTACCTTTTATATTAGCTTACATGCTTATAGTAGTAATGTTTTTGCATTTATATTATATGACTAAACTGCTATATGCTAATGCAAAAGAAGATTATATAAAACTGAGTAAAATATTAAAATTAATCATGCTGCTAGGCATGTTTTCTATAGTATTAATTTCACTAACTATTTATTATGCTGGCTAAAAAATTAAAGAATTACAATCTTATTTTAGGGTCTAAATCACCTCGCAGGCAACAATTTTTAAAAGACCTAAACTTATTCTTTACTACCGTAAATATAGCCATAGACGAAGATTATCCAAAATACCTTCACGGCAATGAAATTACCAGCTATCTGGCTAAATTAAAAGCCGATGCTTATGAAAAACCACTGGCCAAAAACGATGTCTTAATTACCGCCGATACCATAGTTTGTGTAAGTGGAAAGGTTTTGGGAAAACCCAAAGATGCAAATGATGCCAAAAGGATGCTCACCCTCTTGTCTAATTTTACCCATGAAGTGATTACTTCCGTCTGCCTGAAAACCTCCAAAAAAACAAAAATAATAAACGACACTACAGCGGTAGATTTTAAAAAACTCACCGAAGAAGAAATAGATTTTTACATAAAAAACTACCGGCCTTTTGACAAAGCCGGAGCCTACGGCATACAAGAATGGCTGGGGCAAATAGCCGTAAAAAAAATCTGTGGCAGTTTTTACACTGTTATGGGATTTCCTGTTCATAAGTTTTATAAAGAAATGATGAAATTATAAACCAGAAATACCGACAATGTATATTTTTGCATACTGATGACTAATCAACAGCTTATATCACAATGAAAAAATACACTTTTACAGAAAAAAAAGATACCCGTTCAGGGTTTGGAGCCGGGCTTAATGAACTGGGCAAAAAAAATCCGAATATAGTAGCCCTTTGTGCTGATCTTACCGGATCCTTAAAAATGGACGACTTTAAAAACAACTATCCGGAACGGTTTTTCCAAATTGGTATTGCAGAAGCCAATATGATGGGTATAGCTGCAGGCATGGCTATTGGCGGAAAAATACCATTTACTGGCACTTTTGCCAATTTTTCTACCGGCAGGGTGTATGACCAAATAAGGCAATCTATTGCTTATTCCGGTAAAAACGTAAAAATCTGTGCCTCCCACGCCGGTATTACTTTGGGTGAAGATGGAGCTACCCACCAAATTCTGGAAGATATAGGTTTGATGAAAATGCTGCCCGGTATGACCGTGATTAACACTTGTGATTATAACCAAACCAAAGCGGCTACGTTGGCTATTGCAGATCATATCGGCCCTGTTTACCTGCGTTTTGGACGGCCAAAAGTTCCGAATTTTACACCTGAAAATCAAGAATTTAAGGTTGGCAAAGCTATACAACTTACAGAAGGAAAAGACGTTACTATTATTGCCACCGGCCATTTGGTCTGGGAAGCCCTGCAAGCCTCTGAACAATTATTTAGCCAAGGTATTGAAGCCGAAGTAATAAACATCCATACCATAAAACCGTTAGATGAAAATGCAATTTTAGAATCTGTTAAAAAAACCGGTTGTGTGGTTACCGCAGAAGAGCACAATTGTTTTGGCGGATTGGGTGAAAGCATTGCCCGTACATTAACCACCCGCTATCCTGCCCCACAAGAATTTGTAGCAATGCAGGATACTTTTGGCGAATCCGGAACACCGGCACAACTGATGAACAAATACGGCTTAAACGCAGATAAAAATGCCATTCCGGCAACAGTTATAAAGTTATACCAAGTCTAACATATAATGCTATATTGGATTTGGTATTACTGCTTTGTAGAAAATGAAATTTCATTATAAATGTCTGTATATGAGAAATTTTTATGTTACACTTTCTTTTATAACCCTAATTTTCAACTCCAGGCTAAATGTAGAAATTAGATATAATTTAAAACATCGCATATTAGATGGTTACATATATCATAATAATTTTGATTACTATTCACTGACTTTGAGTTATAGAATTTTTTAATATTTATCTTTATCATCTTTAGCCACGAGTAAACAAGTAACTAAATATAAACAAATTTGAGCCATTTGGGTTGGACAATAGATGCACACCAAATTTTACACAAAACATTGGTATTTAGAATACTAAAGTCATCGTCTATGGCTTTTAACACAACATTCCACTCCGTTAAAATAAATCAGGTAATTATTAGAATATTGGCACTACTTTTGCGTTTAATAATTAACTTAAAAATTATTATCATGAAAAAATTAGTATTAACCGTACTAACCTTACCTTTCTTTTTTTCAATTTCAAATGCCCAAGTAGACATTGGCCTCAAAGGCGGTGTCAATTACAATTTTGGCGGCGATTTTAAAGAACTTTTTTCGGATGTAGGTGATAATGCTATTAACATAGTCCGTACCGGAGCAGACAACAAAACCGGTTTTCATTTGGGATTGTGGACACGTTTTCATTTTGCCGGTTTATACCTCCGTCCGGAAATTAGTTATACCGAGTTAAACAACGCGTATGACAATAAAAATGTGTCTATAAATAATATAAACACCAAATTTTCAACAAAAAAATTAGACATCCCTATCTTGTTGGGAACTAAGATTATTGGGCCGGTACACATTTATGGCGGACCATCTGTTCAATACATTTTAAATTCAAAATTTAGTGCAGATGAAATTACGCAAATTAAAACTGACGACATAAGTATAGGTTTACAATTGGGAACCGGTATAGAATTAGGCAACTTTGGGATAGACGTACGATGGGAAAAGGGCTTTTCCAATGACTTAGATGGTGAGTTTCTAAATACTGATATTAAGGTAGATAACCGCCCTAATCAAATTATTTTTGGGTTGTCTTACCGTTTAAATAACAGAAAATAAGCAATAAAAATAATCCTTTATCAAAAGGCTATCTGGTTTAAGGATAGCCTTTTTTGATGGCATAATATTCACAGGCTTCTACTTGCCGTTATTGCTTCAAAACAAAAAAATCTGCGAATAAAGCTGGTATCTCTATTTTATCAAGGTATTGCATTTGCTTGTTGAATCTACTATAGGCAATATGATGCATAGGGCGGGATAGCATTGATAAAAGATGAAAATGGAGGGAATCCGGAAGGTTTATCAATCTTATGGCCGGCTTAATACTTTATATACAACCGCTTTAAATCCCGTTCCATTTGTTTTTTTATGGGTATAGAACTTCCGGGATAATGGTTGTTCATATAACTAAAAATAAGCAAAGTACCTTTTTGGGTAATCAAATAGCCGCTTAAACAATGGTTGTTAGACAAAGTTCCGGTTTTTGCATAAATATAGGGTTTGCCTTCATTGGCATACCAACTTTTTATGGTACCAGATTTTCCACCTACAGGAAAATAGTGCAATAGTTTTTCTCTTGGAATTTCATAATACATTTTTGTAAGCAATGCAACTATGGTTTGTGGCGTAAACAGATTATATCTTGAAAGGCCGGAGCCATCTACCCATCTCGGTTTTTGAGGCAAATCTTTTAGATAATGTTTTAGAGTATAATTTATGGCAGAATCTACATTGTAATAGCCACTTACCTCCTCACCTACCTGAAGCAACAACTGTTCTGCAATAAAGTTATCACTTACCGTAAGCATCTGTTTAAATAAACTGTCTATCGGATTACCATACAGGTATTTAAAATTGTACTCTTTATTGCCTTTGGCCAATAACTTAATCGGTTTTTGGAGCGTATCGGATAGAACCGCTGCCACAATTTCACTGTTGGTTTTAAACGGAACGGTATAAGTATTAGTAGTATATTTTTTTATGTAAAATTTGTTATCCTTATATTCCCTAAGAAATTTCAAACTATCTACAGCAATTACAGCCGAGGTAAAATATTGCGGAAAAACTGATAATAAGCCATTTTTATACCCATAATTAACGGTATTGCCATTAACAGGAAACAAGCTTTTTTCGGGCATGTAATAATACGGATAGTCATTCCACGCCCATCCGTTTCCAAAAAAGGGCTCATCAATGGTTCTGTCTAACAAATAGATGGTATCTTTGGCCGTAGCCAAGAATTGTAAAACATCATCATCATTAAATCCATATAAAAATGAAGGATCAGCTGTGCCTTTTATAATTAATGAATCAGTTGTTTTATAATAAGCCAAACTTTTAACAGAGTCTTTTAATGCTTTATAAGCTGCATAAAAAGTAAACAATTTAGTATTAGACGCCGGAGTAAAATATTTATGGCCGTTGTAATTAATTAATGTTTTATTCGTAACCGGATTATACACCACAAAACCTTTAAAATAGGTGTTCTCTTTTTGGGTTCTCTCCATGGTTCTTTCAATACTTTTTGCAGTACTACACGAAACAAGAAAGGCTGTTAAAACTGACAGAAGCCCTATAAATTTAATTTTGTTCATGTTCAAATCCTATTAAGTACAGCTTTTTTCCGGCTCTGGTAATAGCAGTATATAACCAACGGTAATAAGGGGTGCTTACACCATCGGGCAAATACGGTTTCTCTACAAATACGGTTTCCCACTGCCCACCTTGGGCCTTATGACAGGTAACGGCATAGGCAAATTTAACTTGCAACGCATTAAAATATTTGTTGTTCTTTATGGCAAGATACTTTTTAAAACCCTGTAAATCCTCATAATCTTTGGCTATTTGATGATATAGCCAGCTACTTTGCTCTCGGGTTAAAGACGGCACATCACTGTATAAACTATCTAAAATAATTACCGCTTCAAACGGATGTTGCTCTGGGTAGTCCACCATTCTCAGGGTTACTTCCGCAAATGAAAACCCGTATAAATCCTCAGTTTTTCGCACTCGCATAATTTCACAAATATCACCATTGGCTATAAAAGAAGCCGCTGCTGTATCAGACAACCAAAAATAATTATTTTTTACTACCATTATAAAATCTCCGGTAGCAATTTTGTTATCCTGCCCCAATATAACGGTTCTAATCTGTCGATTATATAATGTAGCCCGCTTATTAGATCGCACTATAAATACTGATTTTTCAATTTGCTTTTTTTCAAAAGCTGTAACCAACGCATCTTGGATATCATAACCATCTGAAAGACAAATAACATCTTTATAATTGGTGTTAAAATAAAAATTGACTGCTTCTCTTTTATTTACCATTTCGCGTAAAAGCGTGGCATTGGCCAGAATCCCAGCATCTTTGAGTTGCCGCATCACTTCGGTCAATTCTATTGTCAGAATTTCTTTACAGGAAATGGTTTGCAATTTTCCAATATCCAAAGCCGGGCTCAATTGTAATTTTACCGGTGGCAACTGTGCCGTATCACCTATTAAAATAAGTTTACAACCCTGAGCGGTATATACATAATTTATTAAATCTAACAGTAACGAACTTTTATTAAACATATCACCGTTGGCGTCAGCATCCGGAATCATGGAGGCTTCGTCAACAATAAAAATTGTATTTTTATTTTTATTCTTTTTTAACCTAAAAAAAAGCCGCCCCTCACTATTGGTTTGTAAAGTATAAATTTTTTTATGAATGGTATAGGCTTTGTGCCTCGTATATTTTACCATTACTTTGGCTGCACGGCCTGTAGGGGCCATTAATACAGGTTTTAAACCAAATTTTGGCAAACTTTCCACTACGGTTTTCATCAGGCTGGTTTTTCCTGTACCGGCATAACCTTTTAATACAAAAATTTGATTGTTTTGGACATTAGACAAGTACAACCCCAACATTTTTAGGGCTTTATCTTGTAATTTAGTGGGATGAAACTGCAGGTGCTGATATAATATTTGGTAAATAAATTGAGGTTGATACCGCATATTCTTATAAGATATTTTTCAAAGGTACAAATTGAATGAACATAAAAGTTTTAACTTAAAAAAATTTTTGTAGATTTGCCTATAACCATTCATTAATTAATTATAAAATAAGATGACCACATTTCTCATTATCATCGCCTCCATCATTGGGGTTGGATTTCTTGCCTATTTAATTGTAAATTTTATTCCCAGAAAACTAAAACCAATTATTTCTATTTTGCTCTGGGCAGCCATAGCCTTTTTAGTATATCTCATTTATCACAGCATTATGGACCCTATTTTGTTCAACAAGCAAAAAGTAAAAAGATATAGCAAAGTAATAGAAAATTTAAAAATAGTACGTGATGCGGAGTTAGCCCATAGGGAAGTCACCGGTAAATTTACCGCAGACAAAGATGCTTTAATTAAATTTATTGATACTGCAAAATTTGCCATTACCGAGGTAAAAAACGTGGTAGTTCAGGAGAAAGTAGGTGCTTTAACTATAGATAGAGAAAAAAGAGTAGTGGACACCTTGGGTTTTGAGCCGGTAAAAAACAATTTTAAGGACAGAAACTACAAGGATATGTTTAACGTACCCGGCACCAATGCCCAGTTTGAATTAGAAGTAAACACAATAGAAAAAGTGCAGGGAATAAAAGCCCCAGTATTTCAGGCCAAAGTGGACAAAGCTATTGTCTTAGAAGGATTAGACAAAGACCTGATAAGGCAGGAAAAAGAATCTTTGGGCGGTATTAATGTTCCCGGAGAGCACATCTCCGTAGGTTCTTTAGACGATGTAAAAACAGGAGGAAATTGGCCACCATCTTATGATTCTAAAGAAGAAAGAGAAGCAAACGAATAATAGTTTAGGCCTTAAAGCTATAAACAACAAACATATATCCATCCAATTTAGTTTGGATGGATTTTCTTTTTGTGTCTTTAACAAAGAAAATAATACCGTAGTAGCTCTGCGTAGCTATTCTTTTGAAGAAAGTAATAACTCCCCGCAACGGCTTATAACCAATATAAGTTCATTATTTAAAACCTGTGATGCCTTAAAACTCAATTACAACACAGTAAGCGTAACCCATAGCAATGACCTTTTTGCTTTTGTTCCAAAACCGCTTTTTAATGAGAAAAATCTCCATAGATACGTAAGTTTTAACAATAAAGTATATCGTCACGATTTGGTAGTGTATGACCTTATTGAAAAAGAAGAGATGTACTCCGTATTTATTCCCTATGTGAATATCAATAATTTTTTTATTGACCAGTTTGGAAGTTTTAATTATAAACATATAACAGCCAACGCCGTAGAGCATCTTATGAGCATCTATAAATATAGCTTAAAACCACATGTTTTTGTAAATGTAGAGCGAAATCATTTTCAGTTAATTGTTATTAGCGAAAAAAAATTACTGCTCTGCAACAGCTATCCGTATAAAACTAAAGAAGACTTTCTGTACTACATCTTATTTGCTGCAGAACAACTAAAATTACATCCCGAAACTTTTGAACTGGTTTTTATGGGAGCTATTGATAGAAATAGCCCATTGTTTGAAATAGCTCACAAATATGTAAAAAACGTCAGCATGATTGAAACCAGGTTCACCTGTGAGTTTAACGCAGACATTACTGAATCCGATAAAAGAGAACATTATCTCCTTATCAATCAAAATTAATTATAATGCGGATTATCTCCGGTAAATTTAAAAGCAGGAGAATACAGGCTCCAAAAAAATTACCCGCCAGGCCCACCACAGATTTTGCCAAAGAGGCACTTTTTAACATTATATCACATCAATATACTTTTGAAAACATTAAAGTACTGGATTTATTTGCCGGGATAGGCTCCATTAGTTTTGAATTTGGCTCCAGAGGAACAAAAAACATTGTTAGTGTAGATAGCCACTACCCTACTGTACAGTTTATAAAAAAAACAGCAAAAGAATTAAATCTGCCCATTAAAGCAGTAAAAAGTGATGTAATAAAATTTTTATCAAACACAAAATCTCAATTTGACATCATTTTTGCCGACCCGCCTTATGATTTTAATGTAGATAACTTGTCTGAGATAGTGCAAACTATCTTTAAAAATAATTTATTATCAAAAAGTGGACTGCTCATCGTAGAACATTTTAAGAAAACTGATGTATCCGGTTTTCTGCACTATATACAAACAAAAAACTATGGGAGTAGTGCGTTTAGTTTTTTTAGAAATTCCTAAACCATTCAGTTACTTAAAATCAACCCAAATTAAGCGTTAAGACTTTCGGAACTCAGGTTTGGGGCAGAATTATATAATGAATTCGTTTAAACTTTTCGATTTGCTAAAAAATTGCTGTTTTACGTCCTATTTTTCTCTTGCGATATTCTGCTAAAAGAAATAAATAGTGTAAATAGTATTATCTTTTTATTTTTTAAAATCTAAAACCAATGCCAAATTTAACCTGATTATAATTTATTCCAATTGTCTCATTGTTAAATCTACTTTTGTAAAATGATCTTATGTAATGAAAGTATGATTGCACAAAAAAACTATTTGTAAAATCATATTGAATACCCAGTTTAAAATTAAATCCCGGATTTTTTTCTTTTTCCGTTTCGGCTATATCAAAAAGATGATCCATAGAATTAAAATACTCGTATTTGCAAATAACGTAGGTAAAACCAACACCAACAAAAGGATGTATTTTTTCTGCTGATGGAATTGTCATTTCTGTAAATCCGTTAACGTGATAGAAAAAATAATCTTTATCTAAATCTTGATAATTAAATGGAAGTTTTTCTTTTAAATAATCAAAAGTAAAAGATGCTCCATATTTAAATAATTCGCCTTCTGCAAATCGATATTTTATACTTGCATCTACAATTCCGTTAACATCTTCAAATCCGTTAGAAATAGCCAGTGGATAATTGGCTTCAACACTAAATTTTTTGTTTTGGGCAAAAGACGTAAAAGACATTAAAATTAGCAGTATAAATATATAATTTGTTTTCATTTAAACGGTTAATTAAAAGATTAGTTTTTTTAATGTTACTTAACAAATATATCCGCCATAGTGGTTAAAAAAACGTATCACTGCGAGCCATATTTGTTAGATTTTGCAAATATAACCTTTACGTAAAATATGATAAATATGGATACAACCCAAATTTCCGGTCAAGTTGCTTTTCTGTATAAATTTGTAATTTTACTCCATTGTACACTTTTATATAGCCCTAAGCTGTGCCATCTATTGTAGCACTTCTTCTATCCATCATCAACCAAATAATTTTTAACCTAATTCCAAAACACTGCATAAAGCACCGTTAAAATTATCATTATAGCAAAAGCTCCAATATTGAACACCTGACCGGTTTTAAATAAGCCCTTTGTAAAAGGTATTCCTTTTGGGTCGTTTTCACCTTTATTTTGAACAAGGCTCACTAAAACAATAACCAGTGCTGTCAATAGACAAGTATAACCCATTTGATCCATAAAAGGAACATCTACAAAAAAAGCATTATCTGACCATCCCTTTGGGGCTACTTTAAAATACATGGCTATAGGTATAGAAACTAATGCCCCTATAATGGCGGCTTTGTTGGTAGTTTTTTTCCAGAATAACCCAAGGAGAAAAACTGCGAGAATCCCCGGGCTTACTACTCCGGTATATTCCTGAATATATTGAAAAGCCTGATCTAAATTTTGAAGAAACGGTGCTATAAAAGCCGCAATAAGCAAGGCGATAAATGCTGAAATCCTACCGGTGGCAACAGTAGCTTTGTCATCGGCATTTTTATTTATATATTGTTTATAGATATCCATGGTAAAAATAGTTGACGTAGAGTTTAACATGGAAGCAAGAGAAGAAACTATGGCGGCTGCCAATGCAGCAAAGGCTACACCTTTTAATCCGATAGGCAAAAATTGTAGCAACCAAGGATAGGCTTTGTCTGCTTGTTCCAGCGAAGGCAAATTATTCTTCGCAGCCTCACCCAATCTGGCCATAATTTCAGGATCATTTACCATAACGTAAGCCGCTATTCCTGGTATTACAACTATTAACGGAATCACCAATTTTAAAAACGCCGCCATTAAAATCCCTCTTTGAGATTCTTGGAGTGATTTTGCGGCTAAGGTTCTTTGTATAATGTATTGATTAAAACCCCAATAGTATAAATTTGCAACCCACAAGCCACCTACCAAAACACCAATTCCCGGTAAGTTTTTATATTGAGGATTGGATTTATCCAAAATCATATCAAAATTATCCGGTACTGCTTCATAAACCGTTTTTAAGCCGGCCACTAAACCGTTGCCATCAGATACGGTATTAAGTGCTAAATAGGTAGTTACCAATCCGCCCAGTACCAGAAAAACCACTTGAATAACATCTGTCCATGCCACAGCAGATAAACCACCGTATAGCGAATACGCCGCTGCAAACAAGCCTAAACCAATAACACCGTAAATCAGTTTTATGCCCATGATAGTCTCCAAGGCCAAAGCTCCCAAATAAAGTACTGAAGTTAAATTTACAAATACATACAACGCAATCCAAAAAACAGCCAAAATGGTTTTTAACTGGGTAGAATAGCGTTTTTCTACAAATTCAGGAATGGTATAAATTCCTTTTTCAATAAAAATGGGTAGAAAATATTTACCAACTATAACCAAAGTAATAGCCGACATCCACTCATAAGAAGCGATAGCCAGACCGGAAGCAAAACCGGAACCGGACATTCCTATAAACTGCTCTGCAGAAATATTAGCAGCTATTAAAGATGCTCCAATAGCCCACCACGGCAATGATTTACTGGCTAAAAAATAATCCTCTGCATTTTTTTGATGTCCTTTTTTATCACGAGACACCCATAAGCCTACTCCCAAAATGAGTAATGCATAAATAATAAAAATAGCGTAGTCTAAAGTATGAAAATTTGCATCCATGGAATTTTTACTAAATGGTTTATTGCACCGTAATATTACAATTTTTTTACGATTAATATTATAATGAACATAACAAATTTCATCATTTGAATACAAACCAACATGATTAAACTTTTTATGCAAATTACCAAATATACATAAATTATTTAATCGATTTATTTTTAGCGAATTACAACTAATTAAACGTATAAAACGAGCATTATATTAAAGATTCTGTTTTTTAAGGCAGAAACTTTTTTAGAAGCATTTTACTAAACATATTTGTAAAGGTTTAAACTAATTCACAACCATCTATTTTTACTTATCTTTGTTCTCTCATTAAGTAACTAAAATAATTTTGGCTCTGATGCCTGCCGACTTTTTTTAGTTTTATTAATTGATTAATATTTTGCTAAAATATGGACATAAAATTTGATAAAAACACAGGATTGGTACCGGTTGTAATTCAGGATGCGAATACGCGAAAAGTACTTATGCTGGGCTATATGAACCAATTGGCATTGGATAAGACTAAAACCGATAAAAAAGTAACTTTTTTTAGTCGCTCAAAAAACAGATTATGGGTAAAAGGCGAAACCAGTGGCAATTTCCTGAATGTAATAAATATAGAAGCGGACTGTGATAAGGACACCTTACTAATTACCGTTCAACCGGAAGGCCCGGTTTGCCACACCGGTACTGATACATGTTGGGGAGAAAAAAACACAGAAAATTACGGTTTTTTATCTAATCTGGAAAATATTATTAAACAACGAAAAAATGAAGCCAATGCAGATAAAAGTTATGTGGCATCATTATTTAAAAAAGGTATCAATAAAATTGCCCAAAAAGTAGGCGAAGAAGCTGTAGAAACGGTAATTGAAGCCAAAGATGACAATGACGTATTATTTTTAAACGAAGCTGCAGATTTGTTATTCCACCAGCTTATTTTATTACAAGCCAAAGGATTTACTTTGAAAGATGTGGTAGAAATATTAAAAAAAAGGCACAAAACCGAATGATAAATTCATTAAAAAAAAATTAAAATCTACACTTTTATCATGACAAAAACCATCCCACCAACTACGTTTGATTTTCTGAACCGACTAAAAAATAACAACAATAGAGATTGGTTTAACAACCACAAACCTGAATTTAAACAATTAGAAAAAGAGTTAAAATCCTTTTTTACTGAGGTGTTTAATGGTTTAAATGAAATAGACAAAGTAGATAAAATGAAAATATTCAGAATTTATCGCGATGTACGTTTCAGCCATGACAAAACACCTTACAAAACTCATTTTGGATGTTCCTTTCACAGATTAAAACCGCGATTACGAGGTGGTTATTACATTCATATCACCCCGAATGAATCTTTTTTGGCTACGGGTTTTTGGAATCCTAATAAACAAGATTTGCAACGGATTAGAGAAGAGTTTGAATCAGATGCGGGTGCGTTTAGAAAAATTATAAATGATTCAGAATTTAAGAAAATATGGGGAGCTCTGAAAGGCGAAGAGGTAAAAACAGCCCCCAAAGGGTTTAACAGAATTCACAAAAACATTGATTTAATAAAGAAAAAACAATATTTCTTCACCAAAAAATACAGTGAAGAAGAAGTGTTATCTGAAGATTTTTTTGAAGAGACTCTAACAGCATTTTCTGCGACAAGGCCTTATCTTAACTATATGAGCGAAATACTCACTAAAGATTTAAACGGTATGCCACTGTATGAATAGTGCGGATTAACTGATTAGCTCCTGCCCTCTTAGTAAATCTTCAATGGTTTCGCGTTTTCTAATAAGGTAATCTTTTCCGTTTTTCACTAAAACTTCCGCAGGCCTGTACCGGCTGTTATAGTTAGAAGCCATAGAAAAACAATAAGCCCCTGCATTGCTAAAAGCCAGAATATCACCCTCGGTAATTTCATTTATTTGACGGTTAGACCCCAGCGTATCCGTTTCGCAAATATAGCCCACTACAGAATAAAAACGCTTTTTACCTTTTGGATTGGAGAGATTTTCTATATGGTGATAAGCATCGTAAAACATGGGCCTTATAAAGTGATTAAGCCCGCTATCCACACCTGCAAAAACGGTAGATGTAGTCTGTTTAACCACATTTACGCTTACGAGAAATTTACCGGCTTCACTGACTAAAAATTTACCGGGTTCAAAAATTAAAGTAAGTTCCCGTCCGTATGATTTACAAAATACATTAAATCTATCAGACAATTTTTTTCCCAGTTCTTCCATATCTGTAGCTACATCATTTTGGTGATAGGGCACTTTAAAACCACTGCCAAAATCTATATATTCTAACTCCTTAAATGATTTTGCAACGTTAAATAATATTTCGGTAGCCCTTAGGAATGCATCCACATCATAAATATCTGAACCGGTATGCATATGAATACCGTTTATTTTCATGCCTGTATTTTCCACCACTCTGTGAATATGTGGCAATTGATGTACGGAAATACCAAACTTTGAATCAATATGGCCTACAGAAATTTTACGGTTCCCCCCTGCCATAATATGCGGATTTATCCGAATGCAAACCGGGGTCTGTAGATATTTTTGGCCAAATTGTTCCAGAATAGAGATATTGTCAATGTTAATTTGAACACCTAAATCTCTGGCTTGTTCTATTTCTTCCAAAGATACGCCATTGGGGGTAAAAAAAATATCTTCAGGATTAAATCCGGCTTTTAGACCGAGTTGAACTTCCTGTACAGAAACGGTATCCAAGCCGCTTCCCATATCTTTTAAAAATTTTAATATACTAATATTAGACAGTGCTTTTACGGCATAATTAATTCGTAAGTTTTTTACGCTTTTAAAAGCATTTACCATCCTTTTATATTGTTTTGCTATCGTATTGGCATTGTAAACATACAAAGGGGTATCGTATTTTTTGGCTAAAGCCAATAGCTTTTTTCTATCCATTACGGTTATCCGGGTAGTTTATTTATCAAATGAATTGGACATCCACTTTTTAAAATCAATTTCATCAGCAATAATCTGTTTTAGATTACTAATGGCTACGCGTTTTTGTTCCATGGAGTCTCTGTATCTTATAGTTACGGTGTTATCCTCTAAAGTGTTATGGTCTACAGTGATACAAAATGGTGTTCCGGCAGCATCTTGTCTTCTGTACCTGCGGCCTACAGCATCTTTTTCATCGTATATAACATTAAAATCCCATTTTAAATCATCAATAATCTGTTGGGCAATTTGCGGTAAACCGTCTTTTTTAACCAGCGGAAAGACAGCAGCTTTTACCGGAGCCAATATTGCCGGCAGTTTTAGAACCGTTCTGGTGGTGTTATTGTCCAGTTTTTCTTCTACCAATGAAGATGAAAAAACAGCTAGGAACATGCGGTCCAAGCCAATGGAAGTTTCCACCACATACGGCACATAACTTTCGTTTTCTTCCGGGTCAAAATACTGTAGCTTTTTACCGGAATACTTTTCGTGCTGACTGAGGTCAAAGTCTGTTCTGGAATGAATACCTTCTAATTCTTTAAATCCAAATGGGAATTCAAATTCTATATCTGCGGCAGCATCGGCATAATGAGCCAGTTTTTGATGTTTATGGAAACGATATTTCTCATCTCCCAGCCCCAAAGACAAATGCCAGTTAAGGCGAATTTCTTTCCACTTTCTGTACCAATCTGCCTGAGTGCCGGGTTTTACAAAAAACTGCATTTCCATTTGTTCAAATTCCCGCATTCTAAAGATAAACTGTCTGGCCACTATCTCATTTCTAAAAGCTTTTCCGGTTTGTGCTATTCCAAAAGGAATCTTCATCCTACCGGTTTTCTGAACGTTTAGGAAGTTTACAAAAATTCCTTGAGCGGTTTCCGGCCGCAGGTATAAATCAGTAGCAGATTCTGCAGACGCCCCCAGTTTGGTACCAAACATCAGGTTAAACTGTTTTACATCAGTCCAGTTTCTACTTCCTGAAACCGGACAGGCGATTTCCAGCTCTGGTATATTTTAGCACTCTGGGGTTAGTATTGATAAATTGTTCCCTGTCAAAAGCATCGCCAAACCGTTTTTCAGCCTTTTTTACCTCCTTCTCTATTTTCTGCTCCATTTTTGCACAATAATCTTCAATCAGCACATCTGCCCTATAGCGTTTTTTAGAATCTTTATTGTCTATCAACGGGTCGTTGAACGCATCTACGTGCCCAGAGGCTTTCCAAGTGGTAGGGTGCATAAAAATAGCTGAGTCTAAGCCCATAATATTTTCGTGGAGCTGCACCATGGCTTTATACCAATAATCTCTGATATTATTTTTAAGTTCCACACCATTTTGGCCATAGTCATAGACCGCACTCAGCCCGTCATAAATCTCACTGCTTTGAAAAATATAACCATACTCCTTAGCATGAGCTATTACTTTTTTAAATATATCTTCTTGATTATTCATTCTTTTAAACTGAATTTAATATTGTATTTATCCATTATCCCAAATTTTGGAGATGAAGTGAGTTAATGTTAAAACCCTAAATGAGGGTTTCGTGTTGCAAAAATAGAGAAATAAAGGACTTAGAAAAATAAAAAAGGTACAAAACCGATTGAGGCAGGCCACAGTGGCCACAATCTGTTTTATACCTTTTAAAATTGGTAATTATTTAAACTTGGATTACAAGCCTAAAAAGGCATCTTTTAGTTGCAATTTGGTAGCACCTACCAAGTTGCCTTCTACATACACTTTTACGGTGTAATTTCCTTTTACAAATTTCTTCTGAATTTTATCTACAAACAGTACGACATCTTCTTCAGCATTTTTATAATTCACTGTGGTGCTATCCGTATAGGACAATTCTTTACCTTCTCTGGTAGTAAAAGTACCTTTCTCACTTACAACTTTTCCGGAAGGATTTTGGATTATAATGTGGATAGATTTTTCACCCGGTTCAGTTATTTCATTTCGTTCTATCCTAAATGTAAGCCTGATGGCTTCGGCTTTTTGAGCTTTATTAGTCTCGGTATATTTCCCATTGCCTCTTAGCCGCATGGCCACAGCTTTAATGGTATTCACTTTTAAGGCTCCACCTATTTTCACTTTTTCAGATAAATCCATATTCTGAGCCATAAGTGTATCATTTGCAGTTACAGCCTGAACCAATTCTCCGGTGATACTATCTTTTTCTACTACTAACAGATTATTTACTATGGTTAATGAATCATTCATAAACAATAATCTCTCATTAGTTTTTTCTAAACTGGCAATACGATTACGGTATTTTCTTATCACACTGGCGTTAATTTCCTTTAAATTCTTCACCGAATCTCGAAAAGCTATAATCTTGTCCCGTTCCATAGTCAATTCATCCGTCAATGAATTATTTTTGGCAATAGCCTCATCGTACTTTTGTTCCATTGCAGTTAAATTTCCCAGAATTTGTTCTTTTTCCTGCTTTAAAAATTCTTCAGAAGCCTTGTGTTTATTATTACTAGTCCAAGTATAAACACCTAAGCCTACGAGCAAAGCTATTAAGATACCTATAATTATCTTTTTGTTTGAAGATGATTTTTGTTCTTCCATAAAATTATAATTTTAATTTAGAGTTTAGTATATACTGTAATTGTGAAACGCAAAATTATGAAATTATTGTAATTAAATTGCCTTTTTTTTAAATTGAAGTGGTTTAAACTTTTTCAAATTGGCTAAAAAATTGCCGTTTTGCACTCAAATTTCAAATCTACTTCATTAAATATAACTTTTAAATGCTTTAGATTATTAGGTAAGAATATATTGATATTGTAAAAATATACCATATTTTTGATTAGAAATTTTATGAAATTTTCGAGTAATATCCAGATATTACGAGGAGATTTTGGGAAATTTATGGCAAAAAGAAGAAAGTCTTAACAAGGATTAACCGAATTCAGGTTAATATAAACCGGCAAAGCCAATCTGACAACTTGGTAAGGAGCAAACTAAAGATTATTCCATCTACCTGATGTAATCTGTATTTCCGGCAAATCTTACTGATATTTTTTTAAGAAGATATTACAAACGAGATGTTTTTACCATTTTTAACAGCTTCTTTAAAAAAAGGCTTTTTTAAAATGCAAATTTTGTACTTTAGTTGTTTAACCAATAGATTAGTAAAATATTTTAGCTCAGTGCAGTTTTTTAAAGACATATATGGCATATTCTTCCCAAAGATGTGCATCAACTGTGGGCAAATACTATCAGATGAAGACGAAATCCTCTGTATTGATTGCTTACATCTATTGCCGGAGACTCATTTTACAGCATTAAAAGCTAATTTAACAGAACGGGCTTTTTACGGCAGAATAGACATTGTAGCGGCCACTTCTTTGTATTATTTGAGAAAAAACGGCATTGTCCAAAAACTTATCTATCAGTTAAAATATAACAATAACCAGAAAATAGGCCGTTATTTTGGCCATAAAATGGCGTATGAATTAGAAAAATCGGGGCGATTTAAGGAATTGGAATGTATAGTACCCGTGCCACTTCACCCCAAAAAAAAGAGAAAAAGAGGCTATAACCAGCTTACGCTTTTTGGCAAAACCATAGCCGCAACATTGGGTATTCCGTATGTTGAAGATAAGTTAATACGAAAATCCGTGACTACTTCCCAGACTAAAAAAAGCAGATGGGAGCGTTTTAAAAACGCAAAAGAAATTTATGTTAATAATGAAGTTTCATTTTTTGTCAATAAAAATGTTTTGCTCATAGATGATGTTTTTACCACTGGTGCTACCTTAGAAGCCTGTACCAAAGCCTTACAAAAATCTAATGGTATAAAAGTGAGTCTTGCTACCATGGCGTGCGTTGAATAATTTTTCGCCGTTTTTACCACAGCTTCAAGAAAATAAATTGTTAATTTGCAACTATTATGTTAAAATTGATACATAAATATTTCATTGAGCAAAAAAAAGTCATTTTCTCGACACTGTTTTTGTCCATTTTACTGATTACCTGTGCCAAGCGAAGCCAGCCTACCGGAGGCGAAAAAGACGAACAACCTCCGGTGCTTTTAAAAGCAATTCCCGCTGAGGAAACCACTAATTTTAAAGCAGATGAAATCACCTTAACCTTTGATGAATTCATAAAACTCAAAGATCTTAATAAGCAACTTATTATCTCTCCTCCTTTAAAAAACAAACCTCTGATAACACCTGTAGGAACAGCTAGCAAAAAGCTTCAAATAAGCATTTTAGACACCCTTAAAGAAAATACCACTTATGTTTTTAATTTTGGGCAAAGCGTAATGGACAATAACGAAGAAAACATCTATCCTAATTTTAAATACGTTTTTTCCACCGGAGATATTATTGATTCTTTAAAGATAAATGGAAAGGTAAAAGATGCCTTTAAAAAAGAACCCGAAGAATATATTACGGTGATGCTGTACCCTTATGACGAACAGTTTACAGACTCTACCATTTACAAACAACAACCCACGTATGTGGCAAATACTTTAGATTCCATAGCTTGGGAAATTACCAATATAAAAGCCGGAAAATACAAACTGATAGCAATAAAAGACAAAGCTAATAATTTTATTTTCAAACCTTTATCAGATCAGATAGGCTTTATTAAAGAGCCGGTAGAATTACCTGCAAGCCAATCCTTTACCCTAAATATGTTTAAAGAAGAGGCTATGTTTACCGTTATCCGGCCTTTTGAAGTAGCAAAAAATCATATTCAAATTGGGTATCTGGGTAATTCTGATAATGTAGAGATAACCGCACTCAATCAGCCTGATGATTTTAAAAGTTATATAAGCAAAGAGCAAGATAAAGACACCTTAAATTACTTTTATACCGGAGCTATATCAGACTCTCTGCAATTAAAGATAAGTAAAGCTCAGATTACAGATACAGTGATGGTAAAACTGAGGAAAAAAGAGTTGGATTCCCTTAAATTTAGTAGTAGTGTTTCCCGTTTTTTAACGCCCAATGACACCTTAAAAATAATTGGAAATACACCATTAACTAACATAGACACCTCAGGTATTAAATTAATGGACAAAGATACCCTACCGGTAAAATTTAAAGCCACTATTTCAAAAGATAACAGATGGATTTCTATTGATTTTGATAAAAAATATAATCAGAATTACAAACTTACCGTAATGCCCAATGCCATTACCAACTTTATGCAAGAGGCAAACGACACCTTACAATATAAATTCTCTGTCAAATCTCCGGAAGATTACGGAAAACTATCTGTCAATTTTAAAGGCGTAAAAAAATATCCTATCATCATTCAATTGTTAAATGAGAAAGATAAGATAACTACCCAGCAAACAGGAAGGGAAGAAGTTACACATAAATTTATTTTTATAGAGCCCGGAAAATATTGGTTGCGGATCATATTTGACGAAAACAACAACGGTAAGTGGGACACCGGCAGCTATTTACACCAACGCCAACCGGAAAAGGTGCAATACATTAAGATTTCTAAACCCATAAAAGCCAATTGGGAAATATCCGAAACTTATATTTTAAGTAGGGAATAGAAAAATAGTTAGGAACTATACCGCATAAGTGATGCTTTGGATGGATAAAAGGGCAGAGTTATAAGTAAAGTGGTTGTTATAACCTTAATAACCTAAGTTCGATTAATATTGTGACCACAGCTTTCTTTATTTTTGATTAGAAATTTTCGAGTGATATCGAGATATTACGAGGAGATTTCGGGAAATTTATGGCAAAAAGAAGAAAGTCTTAACAACAAACGTATATAATACCTCATCTTTGCACATAAAAACCTTTGAAATATCTTGATATTTCTTCATCCTTTTAAGTACAAATCTAAAGTATTCTATACGTTCTGTGAAAACAAGATTAACCGAACTCAGGTTAATACAGGTTGACAAAAAATAATTATACAGACATTACTAACCAATAACAATTAACACAGTAACTAACCAGGCTTAAGTCATTTTTATAAAAACCATCCTTTTAAATCTCTATTTTTAAATGTATATTTGTAATTTAGAATGAATACAAACAAAAAATCTATAAAAATTAGGAAATAATTAAGGTTATGAAGTTAGAAAAAAAAGCAATTTATGCTGCTTTGGATAGCATAACAGCTCCCGGAGAAGGCAAAAGCCTAATAGAGAGCGGTGCTGTTAAAAATA
>PDWI01003634.1_pt1 | contig 21549 bp, 14 predicted proteins | sample 1430891 | NCBI WGS metagenome assembly PDWI01 (sample SAMN01162508, study PRJNA174530) | Oral metagenome, whole genome shotgun sequencing project. | biome: Marine environment; feature: Marine mammal; material: Swab sample of the gingival sulcus; isolation source: swab sample of gingival sulcus... | reverse complement strand
AATTTTAACATTCTTAGTAAATCTTTTTTTATTTGAGGGAGATACGTACTATCATCTATAATGTCTTTCATCATTGATAAAATATCATCTGCATCATTGCGCTTATCCATAGGTAACTGAAAAGATGAGTATAGCCTTTTTATTTCAACTATTTGTTTCGCAAATCGGCCTAACTTATAATTTATAATGTCCTCCTGTTTCTTTTTTCTAAAAGCTTTAAGAGGAATTTCATCTGCTAAGTGTTCCCTGTATTCGATAAACCTACTCATTAGAGCATTGTAATTTATATTACGATAATATTTAGGGTTGTTGATAATATCGAAATCAGCCCTTTCTTCATAAATTTTAGATAAAACCTCAAACTTATTATTATCACCTTTTATCGAATTATCAATTAAGTAATCAAGCATATTCCATTGAATTTGGAAGCGAATATCTTCAATTAGATAGTCTATAAACTCTTGAGATTTAAAGCCAATGCCATAAATCGAATCGATTTTAGTATTCAAATACTCTTCTTGTGAGTTTAAATACTCTGAAAACTCTAAGAAATTACTTTCAAGTTCCATTTTAACATATATCCGAGGGTAGTTTAATTCTTTATCATAACCATTACTCGAAACATACGAAACACTATCTTCATTAATAATAATATTTAGAGTATCGTCTATGAAATTGTAGTATCTCACAAATCGATTTTTTAGTTCCTTTGAATCATTAGCAAAATCCATTAGAAAAGTGTACGAAAATTTCTTATCTTTGCTATCAAGATTTAAACTAACACTTGATTTACTATTTACTGGTATTTCTTTTAATGAACTTACTTTGTAGTAGTTAGGTACTGATAAAATAGCCCTGGCTTTTTTATTTGACTTATTTTCTATATGGACGATGTGTTTAGCCTCTGCGATAATTGTAGTTAGTAATATGCACATCAATAACAACCCAAAACTTACTTTATACATATTAAGTTCTCCTTTTAATAAAGTAGTGGCATAATAATATTTACGCCACTACAACTAAGATACCATTTAACGATTGCTCAATAACTACTTAGAAGTTTCAGGAATACTCAAAGAGTCAAATAATTCCATCATTTCATCAATAGTTTTTTGACCTAAGTCGCCTTTACCATGTTCTCGTAATGTTACCATATTAGATTCTACTTCTTTCGCCCCTACTACGACTGCAAAAGGAATTTTCATTTGTTCTGATTCCGCAATCTTACGGTTAATTCTTTCGCTTCTCATATCAATAGTTGTACGGTATCCGGCAGCATCTAATTTTGCTTTTAGATTTTGACAATATTCGTATTGGCCTTCACCGATTGGTAATAGGCTAACTTGATCTGGTGCTAACCAGAACGGGAAATTACCTGCATAGTGTTCAATTAAGATTGAGAAGAAACGCTCAAATGAACCCAGTGGGGCACGGTGAATACAAACAGGACGGTGAGGAGCATTATCAGAACCGGTATATTCCAATTTAAAACGTTCAGGCATGACATAATCGACTTGGCAAGTACCTAACTGCCATTTTCGACCGATAGCATCTTTCACAACAAAATCAATTTTTGGACCGTAGAATGCAGCTTCTCCTTCTTCGATAAAGTATTCGTGTCCAAGCTCTTCAACTGCTTCTTTAATTTCTCTTTGAGCTCTTTCCCAAAGTGCAGGGTCTCCACCATATTTTTTGTCATCGTCATCACGGAAAGAAAGACGGATTTTAGTCTCCATATCAAAAGTCTTGAACATGAATTGAATCATATCAACTACACCTTTGATTTCATCTTTCAGTTGGTCATCAGTACAGTAAATATGTGCATCATCTTGTGTAAATCCACGAACACGGGATAAACCTGACAGTTCCCCTGATTGCTCATAGCGGTGTACAGTACCATATTCAAAAAGACGATATGGCAAATCACGATAGCTACGAGGACGTGAAGAATAAACATGGTGGTGGTGAGGGCAATTCATCGGTTTCATCATAAACTCTTCTCCTTCCACCTCCATTGGCGGGAATTGAGAGTCCGCATAATATGGATAGTGTCCTGAAGTTTTGTACAGGTTCAAGTTTCCGATTGCTGGAGTCATAGTTTCCATATATCCACGTTTGTAATGCTCTTTTCTTACCCAATCTTCCAAGGCACGACGAGCACGAGTACCACGTGGTAGCCATATAGGAAGTCCACCGCCTACTTCAGGAGTGATATGGTATAATTCCAAAGTTTTACCAAGTTTTCTGTGGTCACGTTTTTCTGCTTCTGCACGTAACTCTAAGAACTCATCAAGTAGTGCTTTTTTCGGATAAGTAATACCGTAGATACGAGTGAGCATTGGATTATCCGCTGAACCTCTCCAATATGCACCTGCAATCGAAAGCAGCTTTATAGCCTTGATAGTGCCTGTATGTGGAATATGTCCGCCACGGCAAAGATCAGTAAATTCGCCTTGTTTACAGAATGTAATCAGCTCTCCCTTTTCTTTTAGACCGTTAATTAGTTCAAGTTTAAATGGGTTTTCTCGTTCTTTATAGAAAGTAATAGCATCTTCGGGAGAGATTTCACGTTTTTTAAAAACCTCTTTTTGCTTTGCTAATTCTTTCATTTTCTTTTCGATTTTTGGAAAATCTTCGCTTGTAATTTTTGTTCCTTCAGGAGGCATTACATCATAATAAAATCCATGCTCAATTGCAGGCCCGATACCAAATTTAATTCCAGGGTAGATTTCCTGTAGTGCTTCAGCCATAACGTGAGCTGAACTGTGCCAATACATCTCTTTCCCTTCATCATCATTAAAAGTAAGAATGCGTAATTCTGCATCTTTATTTACGGGTGCGTGTAGTTCTTGAATCTCACCATCAAGCATTATGCCCAAGGCGTTTCTTGCTAAACCTTCACTGATAGAGCTTGCAATATCAAACCCTGATATACCTTCTTCGTACTCTCGAACATTTCCGTCTGGAAAAGTAATTTTCATATTTAAAATCCGTATATTATTAAAAAATCATTTTCAAATTAATTGCTCATGATATTTTTCATAAGCGTTGTTATTCAATATAAATATTGACGAAAGATTGACTATTAAATTATAGTTTAATACTTTCAAACATAAACAAAAAAAGAGATTAGTAATGCTCAAATCTTTTGATTAAAAATTATCCCGTTAAATCGTAGATTTGAGTATATTGTTGAATATAAAAAGTATCGTAGTAGATAAAAAAAGCCCCATATTCAAACATACAGGGCTTCCATTTCGCTTGACTATATAGTTTAATGATATACGTACATAAACTTGCGTTTACCAACTTTAAGCAATGTTTTGTTTGTTATGTCCAACTCCATCATTGGGTCGGTCTGTTTTTCTCCGTTTACTGAGACCGCACCCTGCTGAATCAAACGACGACCTTCTTTTTTGGAAGGACACATTTTCGCTTCAGAAATCGCATTGATTAATGTAATTTTGTCAACTCCTAAATCCAACTCTTCAATTTCATCGGGAATATCTTTTTTTACAAACATTCTTTCAAATTCCGCAAAAGCTGCTTCACCGGCTTCTTCATCGTGATAGATTGCAACGACTTTCTTAGCACAGTTTACTTTGGCATTTCTTGGATGCACAGAGCCATCTTTCAAACCTTTTGCGACAGCTTTACACTCTTCATCAGTACAGAAAGCGGAATACTGCATATAGCGTGTAATCAACTCATCAGGAATTGACATTATTTTTCCAAACATTTCTCTTGGAGTATCCGTTAGTGCTACGTAGTTATCCAATGACTTACTCATTTTTTGAACGCCGTCGAGACCTTCTAATATTGGCATTGTTAAAATACATTGCGGTTCCGAGCCATAAGATCGCTGGATTTCACGACCAACCAAAAGATTAAATTTTTGATCAGTCCCCCCCAATTCGATATCCGATTTAATTGCAAAAGAGTCATAAGCCTGTGCAAGCGGATACATAAATTCGTGAATGCTTATTGGTGTACCAGACTTATAGCGTTTTGAAAAATCATCTCTTTCAAGCATTTGGGCAACAGTATAGTTCGCCGCCAATTTGATTACATCTCTGAAATCAAGCGGGTTTAGCCATTCTGAGTTGTACTTCACTTCCATTCTGTTTTTATCAAGGATAATTTCCGCTTGGTCCAGATAGCTTTGCCCATTTATTTTTGTTTCTTCCAAAGTTAATTGAGGACGTGTTTTTGACTTCCCTGTAGGGTCGCCAATCATTGCAGTAAAATCCCCGATAATCAAAATTGCATGGTGTCCCAAATCTTGGAACTGACGCATTTTATGCAAAACGACAGCATGACCAATATGTAAATCAGGTCGAGATGGGTCTGCACCCAATTTCACAATCATTGGTTTATCATTCTTGATTGATGCTTCTATCTTCTTTACCAATTCATGTTCGGGAATAATCTCAACTGTACCTTGACGAATTAAATCCATTTGCTCATTAACTGATGGAAACATAAAAACTTCCTAAATATATAAAAAATCAAAATACAAAATTACAAAAATTTTGTTTAATAACCACTATATAATAAATATCATAAAAAACGCCCCCCATTAAAAAATAGGAGGCGAATTTTGAAGTAAATTAACTACCTAATTATAGTTTCACGAATTTCCAAACAATTGTGTCATCATTCGTTTCTAGAACTAAGAAGTAGGTACCAGCATTAATATCTTCAACATTGTAGTTTTTGTTGATTGTAATACCATTTACAGGCTCGAAAGTTTTGATAGTTTTACCTTCGATGTTAACGATAGATACAGTAGCAGAAGTAGCATCTACGAACTCAGCTTCAACGTTTAAGTTAGTAGTACATGGGTTAGGATAAGCATTCATAAATGCAGTACCTTGAATACCTACAGCAAACTCATTGTCAGTATTTTTACGAGTTTTTTGGTAAACAATAACTCTATTAGGACCGTTCCAACAATCTTTGTCAGCATTCCACATTGTCAAATAGAATCTATTGATACCAGGTCTTAAGTTATAGTTAACTTCATCATTTTCAGTTCCTTCGTCGATTTGAACACGTGAAGATGTTTGCCATTCAGCAATGTTTAGTTTGTCTGCTGATTCATTATCCCAAGTTTTGATTAATCTATAATTTTGATTATCATTGTTTAAGTTCATTCTATTATTTGGATAATAATGTCCTTTAGGGATAATTTGAACACGTTTGAAAGATGGATAAGGTTTGTAAAGTGCTTCAGTAGTTTCCGTTACAGAACCATAACCTGTACCGTTATCTGTTACTTCAAATGTGAATGTTACGTCAGTATAAGTCTTTTTCAAAATAGCTCTTGCTTCATCATGAGTACTGAATTTTGAAGTTGGAGTCCAGTAGTAGTTATAATCGGAACCATTACCACCATATACATATGATTCGATTATAGTTTCAGTACCACCAGGACATACACCTAAATCAGAATCAACAGCAACTTTAATATCGCAAGTACCAAGTACATTAATAGTCACAGTTTCAGTAAAGTCTAAACATTCCGCTTCGTTAGAAACAGCATAGAATGTTACTTCATAACTGCCCGGAACAGTCCAAGTATAATCATCAATTTGCAACACTGAATATTTAGTAGTTATCGTTTTTGTAACATCATTAGGATCAATATCTTCGATTAACCAATACAAATCTGCAACATCAAATTCAGCTTGGAAGTTTTTGTAGTCGCTAATTGTAGCTAAAAGAGTAATTCTTTCATTCACACAGTAAGGAGCACCTTCATTACCTTCATAATCAGTATAGGTCAATTCAACAGGCATACGTCCAGGTGCAGCCACAACTATATTATCATCAACACCCTGATCTATGAAAGGTACCCATTGGTTATTTACGGCATCCCATTCTTGCCATTGATTTGAAGAACGCTGAACAGTTACTTCCATGTTACCACTTTCGTTCCAAGTTACTGTACATTCGTTACCGTTTGTAGCATTAATAACGCCGCCATCTGAAACTGACCAAACGTAAGTTACACCTGCAATAGCCGGAGTCTCATATGTAATTGTGTTATATAAATCAACAGCACATACATTATCATCGAAGGTTTTAGGAGTAGGAGTTGCTCTCGGAATAGTTGTAAATGACATTACAGGAGACCATGCACTCCATTCTACGCCGCCATTACCATCATCAACAGCAGTACGGATATGGTAATAATAAGTAGTTCCATATTCAAACTGATTATCAACCATATACTTAGTGCCTTCAACGTGATTATTTTGATCAGGTTGGCTCATTATGCTTGCGTGGGTGAATAAACCATCATTACCTAGACCATTATATTTTGAAATTTCAAGACCATAGTACAATGCATTAGGGAAGTTAATCCATTGGAATAAAATATCTAACATTTCATTTGTTGCTCCATCAAGAGGTCCAATCATAGTTGGATGAGATAAATCAACAGTCGTAAAAGTCATAGGAGCAGATTCTGTACCTAATACCATTGTACCATCTAATTTATATTGGAAAGGAGTTACTGTCCAATTATAAGTAGTACTTGCAGCCAAACCTGAATATCCTACAGTAGTATTAGTTGTAGTAATTGATTGATCTAGATTAACTACACCGTATTTAACAATGTAACCATCAGCGTTATCAGTAGCATTCCAAACGAAGTCACCAACTGAAGGAATATCACCACCTGAAGGGCTAACTAATGTCACAGCATTAGGTTTAGTATAGAATGTATAGACATTTGCTTCTGAAGCTTCGTCAGCTTCACCACAAAGGTCAGCACTATAAGCTCTCCAATAGTATTTTGTACCAAGAGCTAAACCGTTGAAAACAGCAGTATAATTATTTGTAACTGTTACAGTAGCTGCTACTGTTGCAAAGTTATCAGTTGACAACTCAAAGGTATAAACAATATGACCAGCAGGTGGGTATGCAGGTGCATTGACAGCAAGGCTCACATCAGTACCTAAACCTTTTTCCATATCACCAAGAACACTGTTATCTATAGTTAATTTACTTAAAGCAGTAGAGAATTGGAACTCCTCACTAAAGCCTGTCCAAGTTGAGTTTTTATAGGCTTGAACTCTCCAAACGTATTTTTTGTCAGGTGAGAATGTATTACCACCGTATTGGTATGAATTTGTAGTGGTAGTGATAGTAGTAGTCGTTGCAGCATCCCACTCTGTACCAAATTCTTTATATTGTAATTCGTAACTTTGAGCACCGAAATCTTGCCAAGTCAAATCACCTGAAAGCTCAACGCAAGTAGCATTATTTGCAGGAGAAATCAAATTAGGAGTATCCATTTTTGTAGTAAAAGTAAACGTTGGACTTGTTACACTTTCACTTCTATCTGCATTCCATACTTTAACTGACCATGATACATAATATTCAAACGCAAAAGGGGCAGCCGCCCAAACATATTCTGAAGTTGCGAGGTTTGTATAAGTATTACCATCAATTGTTATATCATAGGTAGCACCACCTGCGATGTCTGGCCAGTTGAAAGAAGGAGTAGTTGAAATCTGTATCGCGTGGTCTGCAGGTACAACTGCATCATTAGGCCATACCATAGCAGTTCTAAAGTTTGCAGGAGTTCCAACTTTGCCGGTAACACCATCAGAATTTACTGCAACTACGTTCCAAGTATATTCTGTATATGGTTCTAAAATAACACCATCCAAAGTAACTGAATTTACATTTAAACCTTCTCTTGTTGCAATCGTTTCTGTACCTTTTTTCAATACGAAATTATACGAAGTAGCACAAGGAGTTGAAACCCAACGGAAAGTAGGATTTATAGGAGTATTGTTTCCTGTAGGTGAAGTTAAAGTTACCACATCTGGAATAGTTTTAAAAGCAACTGAATGAGACAAATCAGATGCGTTACCTGAAGAATGGTTTGCAACTACATAAGCTAAATATTCAGTACAATAAGTCATTACAAGGTTATGACCTGCATCTTGTACAGTGATAGGTGAAGTTGCACCCGTTGTAGTGTAAGTATTAGCACCTTGCATTACAGTTACAGTGTAGCTTTCAGCACCTGTTACAGTACTAAATTCTATTTCTAAATTGTCAGCAGGATCTAAGTCCTGAGATCCAGAAGCAGGAGATGAAATTGCAGGAGTTGCAATTTTAGTCCAAAATGAACCAACAACACCAGTCGCCACATTACCACTCATGGTTGCGTCAACTCTCCAGAAATACTCAGTACCTTTTGCAAGAGTCTGAGTCAAAGTATGAGTATGACCGTCAGTTGCAGGAGTGTTATAAGTGGCTACTAAGTCAGAAGCACCTAAAGTCGCTGAAGTACCGAAATAAATTTCATATTTAGTAGCGATAGCGTCTAAGTTTGTCCATTCTAAAGTAATTGCAGTTTCTTGTTTTACTGCATCATCAGCAGGAGACACAGGATTTGCAGCACTATACGCACGAAACTCTTTGAAGTCCCAAAATGCACCTGAAGGTGGGGTGAATGTAGTAAGGGCGGAACCATCGTCATCAATTTTGAAAGTAGTTACAGTGTAAAGTTTTTGAGCTACGTGATCATAAGCATGTATAACGAGATTATCGTTGAATCTGTAACCGTCTCTATCAGGATTCGTGTTACTTGCATCATCTTTGTCAATATTGAATGCAATTGACTTCATTTCGCCTGAGCCATCATCTCTCTTAGCAGCAAAAGCTGAACCACAGTTTACCCAACGATTTTGGGTATTATCATAATAAACGAAGGCTAATTCGATAGTGTTGTCACCAAACTGATTAATTGCAGTACCATCTAATGTAAACGCAGTTGCAGGTGTTTCGTTGCCTGATCCCTGCTGAACCTCAAATGCAACTGTACACAAATAGCTGGTACCTGAGCCTGCGTGGTAGTAACCGTTTTTCACGGTTTTATTACCATCTGCATTAAAGTATGAATCGTAGGCTGCAAAAGCCGGAATACTCATTACAGTTAGTGATACCAATACCACCAAGCCAAGTATTATTTTTGAAAGTTTCATGAAAAAAACTCCATAATGTTAAAAAAATATATTTACTAATTATCAAAATCTATATACCAAATACAATTTAAGCGTATATACCAAATACAAAATTATCAAAAAAAATGATAAAAACAAATTTTAAAAGCAAAAAAACTTAGTTTTTTTTGATATCTGTGTTTTTTTTTCTAAAATCCAGCTTGATTTAGGCTAATCTTGTTGAAAATATCTAAATTTTGCCATATTTCAGACCTACGAAAAATGGACGATTTTATGAACAAACATTCAGAAAAATGAGTAAAACTTTGAATTTTCTATGCGGTTTGTTTCCTTTTGTCAATAGATGCTAATTCATAGCAGTGCAGTTTATCTTGATTAACTTGACTAATTAACTGCACAACCCTATCGAATTTACGTTCTTCTCTTATGAAATTTACAAATGACATGATCAGTTCTTTTCCGTAAATATCTCCTTTAAAACCGAATAAATTCGCTTCCAAAACGGGTTCAATATCGTTGGCAATTGTCGGACGGTTCCCGCAGTTTGCCATTCCGTAATATAATTTTCCATCAATCTCTGTTTTTACAAGATAAACTCCGTTTGCAGGCATCAACTTATGCTTATCAATATTACCGAAATTCGCCGTCGGAAATCCTAAACCCGTTGCCAATCCTTGCCCATGTACCACAGTTCCATGAATAGAGTAGTTATAGCCTAACATTTCGTTCGCATGTTCAATCATGCAGTTAGTGATTGCATGACGTATTTTTGTGCTGGAAACGATAGTTGAATCTTTCAGTCGTACCTCTACCCTCCTTGCTGAAAAATTGAGTTGTTGTCCCATTTCTTGTAAGGTTTCCATGCCACCAGAACGACCTTTTCCAAACAAGTGATCGTAACCAACATAAATTTTTTTTAAACCTACTTTTTTCAATAGAACCTCATTCACAAATTCGGTAGGATTCATATTAGCCAATTGGCTGCTGAATGGAATAACTAAAACGTTATTAACACCTGCAATTTCAAGACGTTTCAATCTCTCATCAATATCAGTCAATAGATAGACTTCCGGTCGGTTGGGTTCGAATAATACATGTCGAGGATGAGGGTCAAATGTAATTACTAAGTCCCTTAAACGATCAACTTCGGATTCTTGGAGCATTGTTTCTATAATTGCCCTATGTCCTAAGTGTACACCATCAAAAGTCCCTACCGTCAAAGCTGTTGTTGGGATATGCTGAACTTCGTCAAGACTTCTGTATATATTCATATTTTACTGGTCTATTTTGTTGATTTCTTTATTTATCATTTCCTGCAATTCTCCTATTGCCAAAGCATCTTCCACTTTGTATTCTCCTATTGCAGTTCTTCTTAAATCTTTTAAATAACCACCAACTTCAAGTTTCTCACCAATATCACGTGCTAAAGCTCGAATGTATGTCCCTTTCGAGCATTTAACATCAGCCTCAATAATAGGATTATCTAAACTCTTGATATTGATGTCATGTATAGTTACTAAGCTTGGCTCTAATTCTACTGAATCGCCTTTACGAGCAAGTTTGTATAGTCTCTGTCCTTTAACTTTTTTTGCTGAGTACATAGGCGGAATTTGGGCTACCTCTCCTATGAATTTTGAAACTGCGTTTTCGATATCTTTATTTTTTAAATCTGCTGTCGGTTTAATATTCTCTTCATCGGCTTCGGCATCATCTGTTTTTGTTGTTGCTCCGAGCTTGATTACGGCATTATATTCTTTTTCCAAAGCCTGATAATTAGTCATGGTTTTTGTAGCTTTTCCTACGCATATAATAAGCAGACCTGTTGCCAATGGATCGAGCGTTCCAGCGTGTCCAACTTTTTTAATTTTTAGCATACCCCGTAGTTTAGCACAAACATCAAATGAAGTCCAATCTTTGTCTTTGTCGATTAATATAACGCCACCATTTTCATGGATTTTTGAGTACCACTTAGCAAAACTTCCATATTTTTTTGAGTATATTTCCATCTATCTTTTTCTCGATAATACGGAATCATCAATCGGGTGTTCGCCCTCGTTTGCTTTCTCGACGAGGTATTGAATATGCTCAATTTGTTCCAAAGTATCATCAAGAAACATACGTATTTCAGGAACAAATCTCATCTTGATTTTAGAGCCTAATTTTGTTCGGATTTCTCCCTTTATATTTTTCAAACCAAGCAGTACTTCTTCAGAATCGTTTTTACCTCCGAAGATGCTAAGGTAAATATTTGCAATTCTTAAATCGGGACTCATTCTAACGCTAGTAACAGTAATCAGTCCAGCATGAAACTGTGATGCGTATGGCATCAAAATTTCACTCATTGCTTTCTGCACCTCTTTGGCAGTTCTTTCTGTTCTTATACTCATACTATTTACAGATTGTAAGCAAAAAAAATATAGTAATCTAAGATTACTATATTCACAAAACACAAAAATACAAAAAAAGATTGGATTATTTGATTAAAAAAATTCTTTACTTTATTTCTTAATTAACTTCAAAACGTTACTCGCTCTATCGTTGTTAATTTGTATCAAATATGTTCCGCTCGGAATATCTTTTCCAAATTCATCTTTCATATCCCAAACAAATCGTTTTTCATTCATTATATATTCTTCAAAACTTCGAATTTTTTTTCCAGAAACGTCAAAAATTTCGATATTACAATTACTGTACTCGCTTACCGATACAAATATTTCACACATATCGCTAGCGGGATTAGGACTTACAGATGCACTATATAGAGATTCAAAATCATCTACAGCTTCCAAAGGTTCAAAATATACATCAACCATAGGCGAACGGCCTACTTGATAGTAAGTCCCTGTATTACAACTTGTCAAAGTGGCAACTCTAACCTGATAAGTAATATCCCCTGGCTCCTTAGGATTAATATCTATAAAAGATTCAGATTTAATAGGTTCCTGATTTACTTTTTCCCAAGAATCTTCTGAATCATATCTTTTATAAATATTAAAATGATAGATATTATCGGTCGTAGGGCCTGTCCATTTCAATTCTATTGTATTCTCTACTTGTTCGGCTTTTAAATCTGTAACACTTATTCCTTGATATGAATCTAAACGTAGAGTCGGATCACCTAAGAAACTCATATGTCTGCCACAAAAACCAATCGCGTAAATTACTGATTGTAATTTTCCATTGTAGTTGACTTCCAAAATATTAGGTAGATGTATGTATCTATATGAATTTCCCGATATATAAGCATTATTTTGACTTGTAAGTACGCAATGTCCAAATGATTTTCCCATTACTAATTCATGGAAAAACCAGTGTGGCCTTCCGTCCCAGCAACAAGTCAATCCATAAGGCATTGAAGCAAGAGGGGCTCTGAGAATATTATTTTTTACGTCCCAATCTCCAAAGTAGGAACCGAAAAGATAAATAAAAGGAGCTTGAATGTTATTAGTATCAAAATCTTTTGTTTTACCTATTCCACTACAACTCTCATAGCTGCCTCCACCTGCACCATAAGCAAAAAGATGTTTGTTAGAATCCAACTCGGGAATCCATTTGCTATGACCAACTTCTTTTATTTGTTCGGCACCCACTATAGATGAAAAATTCCGCCATCCTGACGAAGCAAAACCTTCTAACATACTCTTAAAATTATTTCCAATAATTGCTGTACGTGGAATATCACGCCATTTTCCAGTTCTCCACGCGTGGTCTTTATCCAGATACTGGCGAAGCAATTCAATTTCGCCTTTATCGCCCCATTCTTTTTTATGAAAGATGGGCATATTATACAAATCAACTCTTCCTACAGCTATCTCTGTGGCTTGCAATCCTGTTTTAAGCATCAAGCCATCATTATCAAATTTACCGTCTTTGGGTACATTGTGATTACGTTTCGAAGAGGCTGTAGTATCGTTTACAATTTTATCTGTCCAAACATTGTTATGTATATCTCCATAGTACATATCGGAAGCCCATGCACCTTTATGGTTTTTATGCCCGTCAGGATTAGATTCACCAGCATAAGCAACCGGAATACGTCCTAAAAGAAATACTGTATTTAGATTTTTGTCCTTAATGTATTCGTTTTTAATAATCGCTTTTACTTTATCAACCTTTGCTCTATCGAATTTTTCAGCACGAGGAGCCAACCTCTTTACAACCGACCAGCCCTCGGCGGTCATATCTTCGATCAATCGGTCTATTTCATCTGAAATATACTTGGCGATAGTTTCATCTACCAACAGTAGAACCTTACCAAGATTGTGTATTTCTTCTGCTTCCACTCCAGCTTCAATATATCCAAAGGCATAATGTTCTCGCTCTTCTTTTTGGATAATGGCTGTACCATGGATCATGACTGAGTAAGAATACCTCTTCCCAATTTCAATATCTTTATCGGTAAACTCTTTAGTTCCGGGCTTCAATACCGCCAGAGTTTTTGAAGGAAATTTATGTGTGTCCGCATCTTTGCGTCGTATAGTTATTTCGCCCGTATGGGAATCGTTCTCCGCCCATTTAATAGTAATAGCGGCTTTTGTTCCCTGTTTTACTTCTGCGGATAATTGCACAGTATTATCTCTAGCATCTAAAGCTCTTTGGGCAAATACTGATAAAGTAGAGAGTATAAGTACTCCTAAGATTGTAGTAACTTTTCTCATAATAATCTCCTGTTACAAATAAAAAACATTTTCCAGTAAAACAAAAATACGACTTTTTTCGTATATATCCAAATGTTTAACTCTTAAATTTAAGAGATTTTATAGAAAAGTGGGTTTTAGTCAGAAATATTGGTGGTTACATTCCATTGCTATAATATATATAGCAATGCTATTTACTATTACTGCGACGAAGGTATTTAATGTTACTAAAACCGATCAAAACCTTTATACAGACTTGAATAACTATTACTATATAGACCAAGATATTGTAGCAGTTAATAGTGGTGATAACTCCCTTGATACTTTGTCTGCAAACTTTCTCATATTGCGAATTGACAGCCTAAAAGGCAATCAATTAGATTCACTCAAAATCAAGAAAGACGGCAAAGACATCTATACGATTACAAGTGTGAATTTGGAAGTTTTCAAATTAGATACCCACGTTATACACAAAAAATATCTTACTGATGATTATCTTACGTTTTACGAAAATGGAGTGATTATCCAAGATGTTTTTGAAGGTGGGGTATCCGAGCAAGCAGGACTAAAATCTGGCGACATAATTCTTTCCGTGAATCGGCAGTATGTGGAGTCTGCAAGAGAAGCGGACAATATGATACAGAGCACAGAAACCGGTGGAAAAATACATTATGAGATATTACGAAATAGAGACATTTACGAAATCCCTGTTGATGTGATTACATACGAAATAAAAATCTATGAAATTATATATTTTGTGATTGGTCTGATAACTTTAGGTTTGGGACTATATATCGGTTTGAGAAAACCAAAAATGAAAGTTGCCCGCTTAGCGAGTTTATCCTTAGTTATGTTGGGAGCATTGATTGCTAATGGATTTAATATGATGGGGACAACGGCAATTATACCTACTAGACTTACATTTATACTTACAAGCCTTTCTTGGGTATTCATCGCAGCTTTTACTTATCCAGTTACACTGCATAGTTTATTTTATTTTCCGATTGAAAATAAGGTATTAGTGAAAAGCAAATGGATTTATAAATCGTTTTATATGATTACCGTACTCATAGTTATACTTCGCCATATCATGGCTATATATACAGGTAATTCTTTGATTTTATCATTAACGAGTTCCATTGGCAATTATATTATTTTCTTGTATATGGGTATTTTTATTGTAATACTCTTATTTACAACTAATATAGAAGATATTAAGAAAGTTAAACCAGTTTATATTTCTCATATAATTCTTTTAATTTCATTGATATTTATTAATTCAATTCCTATTTTCTTCACAAATTCGGAATTTATTTCTAACTATGAATCATCTAATTTGAGTGCTCTTTTTATATTAGCATTACCACTACCATTTGCGTATTATATGACGATTGGTAATTACCATCTTCTTGATTTGAATATCCGCTTTAGCAGAAATATACTTTATGTTACAGCGGTTTTAATTTTGCGAGTGATATTGGGCGGTATTTTTGTATTCATAGCATACAAACTTATCACAATGGATTGGAATTTTCCGAATATCATATTCTCACGCACAGTAGTGAGCTTGACAGATGCACCTGTAAGTGCTGAATTTCAAAGTGCTATGGAGCATATCACTATTTTTATTTCGTTAATGACTACTATTCTAATTCTTCGATATATTCTAAAGAAAGCTCAGGAAAGAATTGATGAAATATTCAATAAGGTCAATATTGACTTTAGGACATTATCAGCAAGATTAGGACAAATTGCAAAACATAGCGAAAATAATACCGACGAGCTTGTAAATACCGCTGTCAATACGATTGCAACTGGTTTGATGCTGAAAAAATCAGGAGTATGGCTCTTTAATGATGACAAACTTATATCGCACAAATATTTCGGAATTTCTCTTAATATCCAATTAACAGAATTTGCCAATCTTTATGCAAAAGAAATTCTATATGAGATGCGTGAGTTCAAGCGTCCCATTCCTATTGATTATCTTTCTAATGCGGTTAAAGACGTACTTTCAAACTGCGGATTTGAATATGTAATACTCCTCAATACAAAAGAAAAAAATATCGGTTTGCTCTTTATCGGTGAAAAACTTTTGGAAAGTAAATTCACAAAGGAAGATTTGACTTTTCTATCCGACATCTCCGAACATACAGCAGTAGTTTTAGAAAATGCTCTCATGCGTCAAGATATCATCAAACAGGAACGTTTGAAAAATGAAGTAGAATTAGCACGAAAGATCCAGATGGCATCAATGCCAAAAACAAATGCTTCAATCCCCGGCTTAGATACAGCAGCAATTTCAAAACCTGCTTATGAGGTAGGTGGCGATTTCTTCGATTTCTATCGCCAAGAGGGTACGAAGTTAGCTGTAATCGTGGGCGATGTGAGTGGTAAGGGTACTTCTGCTGCACTCTATATGTCTAATGCTTTAGGAATTGTACGTACATTATCGAGTTTTACAAGCTCTCCTCGAGATATACTATGCAATATGAATGACTTAATCAAAAAACAGATTAAGAAAGGAAATTTCATTACAGCGGTTACAGCCGAAGCCGATACGACAACTCAAGAAATGCAAATATCAAGAGCTGGGCATACTCCGGTATATCATTTCAAATCAAGCAACAAAGAAATTACTAAGTATCAACCAAATGGCTTAGCATTGGGTCTTACCGGAAGTTTAACTTTCGATAAAATATTGCGGGAACAAACTATAAAGTATGATATTGGTGATATTTTTATTTTCATAACCGATGGTGTCTGCGAGGCAAGAAACGAAAGTAAGGAAGAAATCGGCGATTCTCTAATCTACAAAGTACTGAATTCTTATCATGAATATTCTGCAGATAAGATTTTAGCAACACTTATGAAGTTGTTAGAACAAACCACCACAGGTAACTATGTAGATGATGTTACTGCTCTTATCATAAAAGCGGTTAAAGCGTAATGGCGTTCCCTTGCTCTACGACATAGAGAAAGGAAAATGCTTATACAAACTTACTGATATTATTGTATATTATAATTTTTTTTGATATTTTTGTAAATGACTGCCGATACAATTAGTATTTACTGATTGTTTTATCGCCCAATCATTTGGAGAAGGTATCACAGATGTTCAATTTTCATAAGAATGTTTGATTATGATGAATCTAAAATACATTAACAATAATACAATTGAGACTATAAATTCATATATTTCTGGTCCTAATGTAATGATTCTAACCGATAGTAACATTTTCGGTTATTACAGAGCCCTTATCGAAGATAAAAAATATCTTGTTCTACCTCCCGGGGAACAAACTAAATCCTTAGCAACGGCTGAAAAGGTAATTGATAAAATGAGCGAAATGGGCTGTTCCCGAGAAACTCTTCTCATTGGCTTCGGTGGCGGTGTAATTTGTGATTTGACAGGATTTGTGGCTGCAACTTTCAAAAGAGGGATAGAACACGGATTTATCGCAACATCAATTATTGCACAAGCTGATGCAGCACTTGGCGGAAAGAATGCGGTAAATATATCGCGGAAAAAAAATCTTATGGGTACATTCAAAATGCCTAAGTTTGTACTATGCCCAATAAATTTGCTAAAAACCTTGCCTGCTGATGAAAAGATTAACGGAATGGCAGAGGTTATCAAAACGGCTCTCATTGGTTCTAAGCAGCTTTTGGAAGAACTCGGTAATCCACCCGAGAACTGGCAGAAGAATTATAGTTTTCTTTTCAAAACAATTCAAAAATGTGGGATTATTAAGATGGGTATCGTTGAACGAGATCCATTTGACAGAGGAGAACGACGGATTTTGAATTTTGGACATACGCTCGGACATGCCATTGAAACTGTATATGGACTTAAACACGGCTATGCTGTTGCCTTGGGAATGGTTCACGTATTGAAACTAACATCGACCCACAGCTCTCTCGATTATAGTACTGTAACGCAAGTTGAGAAGATTTTAAAAAAATTCGGACTACCAATAGAATATGATTATGATATGGATAAAGTATTAGCGGCTATACCGAATGACCGAAAAACCAAAGACGGAAGTGTCCGTTACATCTGCCTAATCCATTCAAAACCATCTAAAGAAACTATCAATCCTGATAAATCAGAATTTACGTTGGAATCAACCGAGGGCAATACAATAAAAGAAACAAAGTTTGATATCTCTTCAATTGATGATGAAGTCGATAATGAAGTAGTAACTACCAAACCTTATGAACCAACAGTAAAACTTCAAAAACAAGTACTCGAAGAGCCAAAAGATAGAAAGCCCAAACCAAAGAAAAAAAATAAATCTAAAGAGAAAATATCTTTCTCTAAGTCCGTAGAAAATCTAAAGAAAGAGTATCCAAGGTTTGATGATTCGAAAGACTTAGATAAGCAATATACAGAAATCAATATGTGAGCCTTCTTTCAAAAAAAAACAAAAAAATATTTTTTGTTAGAAAAGATTTGGCCATGTAAAAAAAATGATGTAATTTTGAATTCTCTCTGGGGCGAGTAGCTCAGTTGGTCTAGAGCACCTGCCTTACAAGCAGGGGGTCGGGGGTTCGACTCCCTCCTCGCCCACAAAAGAAATCACTCATGTGGTTTCTTTTTTTATAAAAAGATAGAAATGCGAAGATTAATTCATCAAAGTTTCACTTTTTTGAGTTTTTTTATATAAAGATTTGGCCATGTAAAAAAAATGGTGTAATTTTGAATTCTCTTTGGGAGACACACCTTTGGTGATGATGGAAAAGAGACGTTCTTTAAAAGTTCGGGCGAGTAGCTCAGTTGGTCTAGAGCACCTGCCTTACAAGCAGGGGGTCGGGGGTTCGACTCCCTCCTCGCCCACAAAAGAAATCGCATAGCGGTTTCTTTTTTACCAAATGCAGGGGTGGCGGAATTGGTAGACGCGCTGGATTCAAAATCCAGTGATGGCAACATCGTGAGGGTTCAAGTCCCTCCCTCTGTACAGACTGATTTTTTTTAAATCCATAATTCATAATGAGTTATGGATTTTTTATTTTTAGACGAACAAAGATACAAACAAATATTTGAAATTTATATGAGTTGATTTTAGATATATTCAGAGAAAAAAATATGATTAATCAAATAACAACCGAAAACTTGATAGACAATATTGACCAACTCGAATTTAGATTTATTCTGAAAAGAACAGGAATGGGTGTAACGAAATTTGTGAAATCTGATATTGTTCAAAAATCAAAACATCTGTCATAATAATAGGATTGCACCCCATACTAACATACGGAGAGATGCCGGGATATTTATCCGCCAATGGGTCAATCGACAGCCATGCACCATATAAAGGACTATTTTGCCTAAATAGCGTACTCAGCGAGTTCCCCGCTCCCGCAATCTCGTCATCACGTTCCTGCCCTTGGAAGCCGAAGCGTGTGTCCTCTGCTTCCCAAGTACGATTTTCAATGAGCTTGCCATAAGGATAATAGTGGTAAACACCAACAACATCCAAGCACAAATTACGACGAGCATCGCTGTATTTTAGTCTAATATTGCCGAGGTGGTTGGTAGGGCAACTCTAATCTGCCATCCTAATTTCAACTTGTCCTCCTTTTTCTCTATCAACTTTTTTAATTTCTTCTAATGAAAGTTGAAACCAATATTCAATATCAGCAATGTACACACTAAAACAAAACTCTTCTTCTATTCCATCAAATCCGCCAACATAAGCACCATCTTGAAACATATCAGAAGATTCTATTTCAATCCATTCATGAATTGTTTTATTTTCATTAACAATCCTTTTTACAATTTCTAGAAAATCATTTTTTAATTGATGTTGCATTTTTCTTCTCATACTGTTTAACAATATAATCATTCAAATTATAATCATCTATCATTTGTCCTGCTTGCTTGTACACCTCTTCAGTGGTTGCTTTCGAATGATATAGAATCACATAAATTGCTCTTCCCACACTTTATATAAGTTCAATAACCCGCCATCTCCTGTTGTACCTTTTACAATTTTATTGACAAAAATATTCATAATGTTCCAAAAATCGAGTGAATTTTTATAGCCCTTTTTAGATAAAATTGGACGGCCATATGCATGCATATTTTTCTTGCTTTCTATCTCCCAATAAAAACCACCAATATTATGATTTAATAATTCCGCAAAATAAACTCCTACATCAAAAGTTAGAGTCGTGCTATAAGGTTCTAATAATTCATAATTAGGAATTTTATGGAATGCTCTGATTGATACAGGCAAGTTTTCTCTTTTTGTATTGATTTCTTTTTCAGATAAATATCTTATTTGAATATTTTTTCTAAGAAATTTTTCAAGTGTTGATAAGTAAATTTCATCCAAAATAATTACTTCTAAACCAAGAACTACTTGACATAAAATTTTTAAACGTTCAGATTTTCTTTCAACAAACCATTCGAAGTTATTTTTTAGTTCTCGTTTAGTTATTGTATTTTGATTGAAATTTACATCATCGGGATTTGTCAATATCGGATAATCAATCATTTCTAGCTCCTTGATATATAGCTTCTTGAGGCAAATCTAAAATTTGTATTCGAATATTATAGCCTTGCACTCTGGCTTCTTCAAACATATTTAATAATGGTTTTGAAGCACCAACTTTTCCAGTTTGAGGACTTTTGTAAAAGTTCCAAATAACCTCCTCTACTGCTCCGAAATTACCGAGACTATATCTATTATTACAGAACACTAATTATCCAAGTTTCATGTTTGCCATACTTGTATTTATCTTCAAGCAAAACCTTAGAGCTATCCAACCATTTCCATTTTGCATAGTAAATAAATTCTCCTTCATACGGTGGCTTTTCAAGAAATTTCTGACGTTTTATTTCATTGTTACTTTTATCATAAAGCACCCAATACAATTCAAATACATCAATATCCCAATTACACCAAAAACCCACTTTGTATTTTCGGTTAGGTGAAGATTTCAATTTTCCAACATCAAATTTATATTCAAGGTTGTTTTTTAGGCACTTATTATAAGCATCTGATAAAGGAACTGTATCCCAACCTTCTTTGTTCGCTATCTGTATCATACCCGTATGAATAGCTTCTAACTGCATCTTCTTTTTATCCAGTTTATTTGATGTGAAATAAGTATCAAAATCAAATGGCAAATAAGCCTCCCTAAAACCAAACACACTCATGGGAGTTTCATCGTAAATATTATCTGAAACAATGATATTCACCTTTTCAATATTCCCTGTTGGGTAACCTCTTAAATAGTACCAATACAACTCAGGAACACACCATGTATCTGGATTAAAATTATCTTCGTACTTATGTTTGTACGGCAAACGTAAATCTATCTGAGTTAAATTCATAGTTTATCTTCTTTTAGGCTTGGGTCTTTTTTGGAATCTAGGGGCATTACCATTATTCTGACCTGCAAATTTATCAACCTGATCTTGCCCCCATTCCAAGGCTTGTTTTCGATTACCCAAATTGTCATCTATCACTCTTCCATCTATATTAGGATCATTACCATATTTTATACGTAATTTTTGATTAATCCTTGGAGAACCACTGGTACTTAGTTGATTTGCACTACGTTTTTGACCACTTATTCCATACTCTAGAATTTCACCTGTTTTATTGTGAAATATCTCATAGCCATGTTGTGCTTTTTGACTAAACTTAGAATTACCATGTACAATAACACTTATACTCCCCTTAGCGGCTGTAGCACTTCCTTTTACTAAATTACCACGCTTTCCTAATTGTTTAGTCCCGTCTGCTACGAAAGATTTCCCAGCTTTTTTTAATCCCTGTTGAGCAAAATCAAAAGGATCAATAACGACAGGAATACCAGTAAGATTTTCAAAGCATTCTTCTGCAATCTCTTCTGCAACAAAAGTAGCAACGGCTTCGACACCATACACTTCAACTGCTGCAAAAAATAAG
>PDWI01003632.1_pt1 | contig 21557 bp, 13 predicted proteins | sample 1430891 | NCBI WGS metagenome assembly PDWI01 (sample SAMN01162508, study PRJNA174530) | Oral metagenome, whole genome shotgun sequencing project. | biome: Marine environment; feature: Marine mammal; material: Swab sample of the gingival sulcus; isolation source: swab sample of gingival sulcus... | reverse complement strand
TCATTTTTTTGTTATTAGATTATTTTATTGTCATAACTAAGTTAGAAGTAAATGAAGTCTTTTCTAAGTCTCTTTATTTTATTGGAATTTTGTACCTTTGTTGTAGCTTATTAGGAATGATATACCTTTATATTCTATTCTGTTAAAGATTGGAGAAAATTAAATTAGTTCGCAATGGAGACAAAGAAGCAGATACATCAAGATGTTTTTTATAAGAGATTCATACAAGTCTCTTTGACTTTGTCTATACTCTTTGTTATAGCTTTTGTTTTGAGAACTTGTCCTTTGTCCGAAACACAAAAGTTAAAGCAGAATAGAGATACTCTACCTGATACATTAGAAGTATTGACAACAAGTGGTGCTAGTACAATGTATATCTATAGGGGCGATAGCTTAGGGTATCAGTATGAACTATTGAAGCTATTTGCTCAAGAGATGGGCAAGAGTTTTAGATTGCGAGAAATTGCGAACTTAGACAGCATTCATATGCTTATCAAGAGAGGCGAGGCTGACCTCTGTATTCGTCCCGAAGCTCTGAGTATGGAGGGTAAAGATGCTTATGCTTACGTCGGTCCTGAGGAGAGCCATTCTATTGTCTTGGTGCAGAGTAAGAGGTCTAAGTCGGAAGAAACTCCATATCTTAATAATGTGACAGACCTAATAGGACGGACAATCTATGTAGAACCTTATTCTCGCTGCGAGCAACGCTTGCATAATCTTAATACTCAGCTAGGTGGTGGTATTAATATCGTACCTGTTGCTGATAGTGTAGCTTCAGCAGAGGACTTGTTGGAGCTGGTCGCAACGTGTAATATTGACTATGCTCTCGTTGATGAGGTGCTAGCCAAAGCTATCTCAAGACATTTTCCGTCATTAGACACTAAGGTGAGAGTAGGCTTTAAGCAGAGCTTGAGATGGATATGTAATAAAGACCGTAAGGCTCTAGCAGATAGTCTCAATAGTTGGGCCGAACGTCTATCAAGTAAGCAGACGTATAAGTCTATTTATCGTAGATATTTCGTCCAACATCAAGAGTTAGACTGGGCTTCTAAGGTGCATAACCGCCGTGGCGAGATGAATTTTGTCGGTCAAGGTAATGTTTCGCCTTATGATAGCTTATTTATGGAGATGTCTAAGGGTACACTTTGGCAATGGGAGGTGTTGGCAGCGATTGCTTTCCAAGAGTCTCGCTTTAATGCAAGCATTGTTGGCTGGTCAGGAGCTAGAGGTCTGATGGGTATAATGCCTAGGACGGGGCGTATCTATGGAGCGAGTAAGTCGGACTTGCTTGAACCCCGAACTTCTATCCGAGTATCTTTGGCTTGTCTAAGAGATACAGAAAAATTATTCTTTAATATTAAAGACTCTATCGAGAGACAGAAATTTGTACTTGCTGGCTACAACGCCGGGGCAGCTCATATCCAAGACGCACAGCGATTAGCTAAGAAATATATAGCTTGCGATAGTATCTGGGATGGTAAAGTGGATAAGTTCATTCTACTCAAGAGCAAAGCTAAGTACTACAATGACCCAGAGTGTCGCTATGGCTATCTGCGTGGTCGTGAGACTTACAATTATGTAAGAGAGGTTTTGGCACGTGCTAAGTTCTACAGAGAGCGAGTTGAGCGGATGAAGAAATAAATATGCTAATAAGATTTTAATTCTTTGCTTGCTTATTTAGTAAAATAATAAAAAAAGCTTACCTTTGTCCTAAGAAACCTAATCTTTAAGTTTTTTCTTTAGAAAGACTTAGTTTAGGTTCGTTGTTAAATAAATAGAATTTTGATTGATTTATGGAATTTGTCTCAAACGAAAAACTGACAATTGTAGGAGCTGCAGGTATGATTGGCTCAAATATGGCACAGACAGCAGCAATGTTACGATTGACGCCTAATGTATGTCTTTATGATCCATATCCAGTAGGCTTGGAAGGGGTAGCAGAAGAGATTAGACATTGTGGCTTTGAGGGGCTAAACCTTACTTTCACAAGTGATATTAAGGAAGCTCTTACTGATGCTAAGTACATCGTTTCTTCGGGAGGTGCTCCTCGTAAGGACGGTATGACTAGAGAAGACTTATTAAAAGGTAATGCTGAGATTGCAGCAGAGCTAGGACGAAACATTAAAGCTTATTGTCCAGATGTGAAGCAAGTGGTGATCATCTTCAACCCTGCCGACATTACAGGACTTGTAACTCTAATTCACTCTGGTATTCACCCAAGTCGTTTGACAACTTTGGCAGCACTTGATTCTACTCGTCTTCAGAGTGAGCTAGCTAAGCACTTTGGTATCCGTCAAAGTCAAGTAGAGAATGCTCGTACTTATGGAGGACACGGAGAGGCAATGGCTGTATTCTCAAGTGTTGTGAAGATTGATGGTGTGCCTTTGGATGAATTGAAGGGAACTGACAAACTTTCTATGGAAGAGTGGACAGCTTTGAAGAAGCGTGTTACTCAAGGTGGAGCTAATATCATCAAGTTGAGAGGTCGCTCTTCATTCCAGAGTCCTGCTTATGTATCAATGTTGATGATTGCAGCTGCTATGGGAGACAAGGTTTTCACTTGGCCTGCAGGTTGCTTCGTAAATATCAAAGGCTTGGAGAATGTCGTAATGGGTATGGAAACTATTATTGATAAGGATGGTGTACATTATGCTCAGGAGATTAATGGCTCAGAAGAAGATGTTGAAGCCTTGAAAAACAGCTACAACCACCTCGTTAAGATGAGAGACGAAGTGATTGCTATGGGTATTATTCCTGCTGTTGAGGAGTGGGGTAGCCTTAATCCGAACTTATAATCTTATTATTGTAAAGGATGTGTCAGAGTTTTTATTTTGGCACATCCTTTTTTATGTCTAATTATTTTTTCTTTCTCTCGAAGTAATCAAATTTTGTTGAATAGAATGAAGTATAAAATTAGTTATCTCTTTCTAATAATATGCTGTTTCTTTAGTTCTACTGACCTAATGTCTCAGAATGATGATAAGTCTTTGCAAGAATTATGCGAAGCTTATGTCTGGACAAGAAGTCATTATTCCCCCAAATCTACCTACACGCCTAGCAAAATAAACTACTTGCCACCTATGGAGAAAGGACCAAGTATGCTAGAGCTGGTGTCAGACTCTCTAATGCTAGACATAAAACTCAAAAGAGATTCTGTCATTTCCAGCTGTCAGGCTGTGACTATTCCTTATGATACGACAAAGTTTACAGCTAATTTGATTAATCTCATTGAGCAAGGCTATGAAGATTATGCTGTAGGCAAATATGTCCTTGACCCTAGCAGTGAAGAATTTACTTTTCTCCAAAAGCTGACCGTAGATAAGTACGTTCAGGATTCTATCCAGCAAGTGCCGATCAAAGAATACGAACACTTCAAAGATTTCTTGCTAAGTAGAAGATCTATCCCAAGGAATAAGCTCGTAAGATATTACTCAAGAGATAAGAAATCTTTTGATGATCCATCGGCATTGTTTGCTACATTCCTTTTATTACCTCTTTCATATAGATATATTAAGGTTGAGACCGAAGAAGAGATAGCTAAGTGTCTGGACTTTCCTCAGCTTAATTATAATCTTAGAGCTGATAGCGTGTCGCTATTAAGCTGGGATAATGATTTTGCTATGCTGTATTATAAATATGCTCTCCTGCAAAATCTCTATTGTCAGCTCAATAAGTCTAGGCTTAACCTCTTTGACAATGTCTTCACACCTACGGACAAACCTGCTTATATGATAGAGCCAGCCAATGTGAAGATGAGTGAAGTGCCTTTAGAAATCAAAGAAGCTCCACGACACGACAAGGCTAAGGACTTATTGGATCAGCTCAAGCTTGATAAGATGAAGATGAAGCACTGGATACCTAGCTTTGAGAGTAGTATCCAGCTATCACAGAACTATCTCTCGGAGAACTGGAACAAGGGTGGGCATAATAACTTGAGCTTTCATATGAGAACGGCGATAGAATTAGACTACCGCTCTTCTAAGAATGACATTGTTTGGCATAATGAACTAGAAGACCGCATAGGCTTGTATTCATCATCGGAGTGGAATAGTAAGAGCGAATTGTATAAGATTTCAGATGATCAGTTGCGTATCTTGAGTAACTTCGGGGTCAGAGCCTTCAAGCATTGGTATTATACTTTTGACAATGAGTTCACGACACAGCTCTTTGAGACTTACAACGGCTTAGGAGAGAAGAAGACGCTCCAGTCAGCTCCACTTTCGCCAGTGAAGTTCAACAGCGGGTTAGGAATGAAGTTCTCCTATCAGACTAAGGGCAAGAATTATGGTAGCTTGTATGTCATCAGTGCGAACATAGCTCCCTTGTCATTTACCTATATGGGTACAGAGCGAGACGATATTAACCTCGGTCGTCACGGCTTGAGTAAGGACAAACTAGACTATATGAATTTTGGTTCTACGATAAAGATTAATTTCAAAGCTCAGTTCAATCTAGATGTCTCGTGGCAATCAAGGTTGTACTTTGATACCTCTTATAGTTCTGTGGAGATGGAGTGGGAGAATACCTTGAATATGAATGTAGGCCGTTACTTCTCTACGCAGATTAACGTGCGTTTGCGTTATGACGATAAGGTTGAGCCATCACCTAAGTGGAACAAATACTTGCAGTATAATGAGCTATTAAGTTTTGGTTTTAACTACAAATTATAATATTTATAGCTTGAGTATATAAATTATAACTAAGATAAAAAGGCTAGCCCCTCGCAACATCAGAATTGCGAGGGGCTAGCCTTTTATTGTGAGGAATTTAGTGTTAGATATTAGCTCTTAGTTCGCCTCTAGCTTTGAGTAGTGCCGAGTGAGCGAGTGCTAACTGCGTACGAGTGATGACGAGCTCTGCCATAGCTTTGTTATATAAGGTTTCAGCTTCTAGGTAGTCAACGAGCTTTTCTAAGCCTGCTTCGTAACGGTTGTGCATTACTCTTTTGTGTTCTTCTGCTTGTTCTACTACTCTTTTACTAAGCTGTAGCTCCATTAAGCTTTCGTTGTAGATGTTAGTCTTTTGTTGTAGTTCAAGCGTCATCTTTTCGCTAAGATGTTTCATCTCTTCTTGGGCAATCTCTTGCTCTAGCTTAGCAGCTTTGACTTTAGCATAGCTCTCTCCCCAGCGGAATAGTGGGATAGAGACCATTAATGTCGCAGAGAGGCTACCTGTATTGATGAATGTTTCTCCATTAAGTTCGCCCGAACGTGTGTAAGCATAAGAACCTCTCAGTCCAACTTGTGGCAAGAATTCACTCAAAGCCAAATGCTTCTCTTGACGCTTTAGCTCTATTTTCTCATTGAGTAGGGCATATTCTTTGCGTGAAGTGATGTCTAGGTCAGCTTGCAAAGAAGGGGCTAACTTATAATCCGCCAACTCTTGTTTGATTTTAATTGGAGATGTCAGCTCTCTGCCAATAATTTGGTTGAGGTTCATCTGAGCTAGTAGGACACCGTGCTTGGCTTGTTCCACTTTTAGTGAAGCTTTACTAAGCTCTATTTCTACTTTTAGCTCATCATTCTTGCTACGCATTCCTGCTTTGATTGCATTGCTCGTCAGACGTTTGACTTCCTCAATAGTTGCTTGGTAGCTCTGAGCTACTTTCTTCAGTTCGCTAGCTTTGATATATAGATAGTAGGCTTGCTCTGTCTCATAGATAACTTCTTCCTCTCGTAGCTCACGTTTGTACTGCGAAGCACGAGTACCGATCTCTGCCATTGCATTTGCGGCGATGATCTTACCACCCATAAAGATAGGCTGATCAAGGTTAAGCCTACCGAAGTAAGAGTCTCTTAGGCGAAAGTCTATTGGGTAAGAAGGGAAATGTATCTCTTGTTCGGCAATAGGTGTCCATAGTTTTTCTCTCAAGACGGGTAGCACTTTTTCCATAGCAGGACGTAGTAGCTGTGGTGTCTGCTCCATTATCGGACCTTTGAGCTGTGGGTCAATGAGCGAACCAACTTTCATTGACGGAATTGTTAGATCTTTCTGATAATCAAACTGAGTATAGAAGATAAAGCCTTGAGCCGTCAGCTTAGGTAGGAAGTTCGTTCTCATCGCCCATAGCGTAGCCTGAGCTTTTTCCTCCCCTAGGTGAGCCATTCTGATTTGATGATTATGTTTGAGGGCAAGTCGTTTACAGCTATCCAGAGATAGTTCTGTTGCTTGTCTAGCTCCTTTGGTGCTCTGCTGTCCGCTCATTGGCTGATAGCAAAGGCACAAAAGAAGACCATATCCTATTATTTTAATTGTCTGTTTCATCTTAGTATATTATTTCTTTTCTTCCACTTTGATACCATAGAGCAGTGCATAGAGCAATGGTATGAAGATAAGTGTGATAAGTGTACCACCGAGCAAGCCCGCCATAATCACAACAGCAGCCGAACCGAAGAGCGAGTCGCCAAGTAGTGGTATCATTCCGAGGATTGTAGTAAGTGAAGCGAGCATTACGGGACGGAATCGGCTCATTGCACTAGAGATAAGGGCCTCTACTGGCTCTATACCTTCGTTGAGCAGGTGGACGATCTCATCAATTAGCACGATACCATTCTTAATTAACATACCGATTAGCCCAAGTATTGCCACGATAGCTACGAAGCCAAAAGTCTTACCTGAGACTAACATACCTAATACCACGCCAATACTCAAGAATGGTAAGCAGAGTAAGATAATAGCTGGTCGTCTGTAACCTCCGAAGAGCATTATCAGAATTGCAATCATTAGCACCACTGCTAGAGGGTAGTAATGGAATAGGTACTTTTTAGCCTCTACACTGGCACTATATTCGCCCTCCCACTTCATCTCATAGCCTTCTGGTAGGACAATCTCTCGAGCTACTTGCTCGGCAATCTCTTTTCTCAAGCTTTCGTTGGAATAACCTGTTACTGGCGAACACTGAGTGCGAATGGCTCTCTGTCCATTCTCTCTGATGATAGCTGACTCTTCCCACGAGAGCTTGATGCCGTCTGTGGCTTGGCTAAGGAGGTTGGTACTTAATACCTCGTTGATGATGTCTTCTTTATCTTTAGCTCCGAGAGCAATAGCTTGAAGTTCCTTGCGGTTGATACCTAAGTTCTGCAGAGCAGGAAGTACGCTGAAGACTGGTGTCTGCTCCAAAGACTCAATAGGGTCGCCATTCTTGTCTACAGTGCGGAACTTAATAGTACGCTTGTCGCCACCTTTATGGAATGTACCCATTGGGATACCTTCACTAGCACTCAGCACTGAGAGAGCAATGTCTTGTCTCTTTAGTCCCAAAGCTCTTGCTTTAGCTTGGTCATATTGGATATTCAGCACTGGCACTTTAGGAAACCAGTTCACACGAGCCATAGCAACATTTGGATTTTGCTTCATTATCTGCAAAGCACTATCACTTAGACTGTGCAGTACGGCAGGGTCAGGACCAGAGAATTCCAATTCAATAGGATATTCCTTATACATCAAGTTATAACGCTTCACACGAACTTGTGCATCTGGGTAATGATCTCCTAGATAAGCTTGTATCTCATCCACGGAAGAGGCTAGCTCATCGGCTGAGCTAAAGTCCACAATCAGCTCACCATAGGCAAGCGAAGGGGTAGCAATGCTACGCACAAGGTTATAACGAGCAGGTGTAGCTCCGACAGAGCGAGTGATATGCTTGATCTCATCTCTACCTCTGAGGTAAGTCTCGATTTCTTTCAAGTCCTTCTCCACCCTCTGAGCTCCAATGCCGTCAGGCAAACGATACTCTATATAGAGTTGGTCGTAGTCCATATCAGGGAAGAAACCTTGTGGTATGAGAGGGAAAGCTAATAGGCTTAGCACAATACCTACAACGCCAATAGTTATCGTTGTCCAGCGGTGATGTAGTACCCACGAAAGTGTCTTGCGGAGCGTACGATACATAATACCTTGGTAAGGATCTTCTTTTTGCTTAACCTTACTTGCCTTGAGCATTCTGTCTGCTTGGATAGGTACGAAGAATAGAGCTAGCACCCAAGAAGCAAGTAGAGAGATTGCAAGCACGATGAATAGGTCTCTAACATAGATACCTGCCGTGTCTGGCGAAAGGAAGATAGGTAGGAAAGCTAGTATGGCGATGAGTGTTGCACCGAGTAGAGGCATTGCCGTTTTCTCGCCAATGTTGGTAAGAGCTTTACGTCTATCTATTCCCTTTTCTAAGTCTGTCTGTATGCCGTCTAGGATTACAATGGCATTATCTACTAGCATTCCCATTGCTAGGATGAAGGCCGCTAGAGAGACTCTCTGCATCGTGCCGTCAAAGCCTGAGAGGAATTGTACCGTGATGATAACCGTTAGACCTAAGTTCACACCGAGGATAAGCCCACTACGTAAGCCCATTGAGAAGATAAGGATAAGCACGACGATGAGGATAGACTCTAGTAGGTTGAGGATGAAGTTAGATAGAGCGTCCTCTACACGTTCTGGTTGGAAGAAGACTTTCTCTAGTGTCAGACCTGCAGGCAAGCGGTCTTGACTAAGTTTGTTGATGACTTCTTCTACTTCTTGACCTATCTTCGTGATGTCTGTGCCTGACTTTGCCGAGATAGCTATACCAAGAGCCGACTTGCCATCACGATACATAGCTTGACGGCGTGGCGAAGTGTAAGTCTCATAGACTTTAGCAATATCCTTGAGGCGTAGCTGATCCTCTTCGTGCCCTTGTAGGACAAGATTTTGAATATCCGCTACATTTTTGTAGCGATCACTGACCGTCAGTCTGAAACGCATATCGCCACTCTCGAAGTAACCCGAATAAGTTGGTTCATTCTGACCTTTTATAGTTGCTAATATCTCTGTAGGGTGCAGACCTAGATTAGCAATCTTGTCCTCATAGAGGTCAATATTAATATCCATAGGCTCATTGCCGTAGATGACGATGTCAGATATACCATCTATCTTGAGGATATTGCGTTTGATTAGCTCGGCATATTTATTTGCCTCCTCATTATCATAACCTTCATAGCTCAAAGCATAGAACATACCATATACATCACCGATATTATCAATGACGATAGGGGCTTTAACTCCTGTAGGTAGATTGACTGATGCGTCGTGGACTTTTTTGCGAAGCATATCCCAGCTTTGCTCCACCTCGTCATTCTGTACTAGGGTAGAGAGACGCACACGGATAAGCGAAGCATCATTCATAGATATGCTCCTCACGTGTTCCACATCTTTCATTGAGCGGATGTTATGCTCTAGCGGGTCGCTGACCTCTAGCTCCACTTCGTGAGGCGAAGCCCCAGGGTAGAGCGTTAAGATGACAGCATCTTTGACTTTAATCTCTGGGTCTTCTAGTTTACTCATTGAATAGAATGAGTAAGCTCCCCCCAAGCTGAGCATTATGATGAAGAAATAGATTAGACGCTTGTGGTCTAATGCCCAAGAACCATAGTTTATCATAGCAAATTACCTACATTCGTTGAACTTTGACTAGGTAATAGACGTACCACCTCGCCTTCTTTGAGCTTATGCACACCAGCCGAAACGATATTCATTCCCTTTTCTAGACCTGTGCAGATGACATAGCCATCACGTTGCAGTTCGGTAATAGCTATCTCTTGAGCCTGAACATATAGCTTATCTTCATAGCCTTTGATGACCCAGACGTGCGACTTGCCACTCATTTGGAAAATTGCATTATTAGGTATGACGAAGCTCTCCTTGTCCTCTGCTTTGGGGCAAATATGTACCATTGTTGTCATCCCAGCTGTCAGCTGTGTCGTCCCCTTGTCAATGCTAAATGTCATCTTATAGAGCTGGTTGATATTGGCTGTATGCTCCACAGATAGCTCCTTTAGTGGGAATGTTTTCTCTGGGAATAGAGAGAAGGTCGCATAGTAAGAGCTAAAGTTGTCTCTTTTGAGGTATTGGCTCGCTGGGATATTGACCTCCACGACCATCTCGCCGTCGCTACTAAGTCGTAGAATAGGCATACCCGCTCCGACGATCTCTCCAGAGCTGAACATCGTCTTGCCTGATATATAGCCATCAAAAGGAGCTTTGAGATAGACATCACGTAGGGCGTTCTGATGAGCGTGTAGCTTGGCTGTGATTTGTTTAAGCCCGTAGCTAGCTTTGTCGTACTCGTTGGCTGTTACACTCTTCTCGTGATAGAGTTTGATGACTCTATCTACTTCACTTTTGATACGATTGTACTCTGCCTGAGTAGCAGATAGCTGAAGTCTGTAGTCTCTATCTTCCATTTTAGCCAAAACTTGTCCTTTGTGTACTCGCTCGCCCTCTTTGACAAAGATTTTCTCAATAGGTCCACTGATACGGAATGATAGGTTTGCTTCTTGACTTGCCTTAACTTTACCTGGGAAGTCAAGTGTCTTGCTGTTATTAGAGCTTTCTAATTTGAGATACTTGACGAGTTGTCCTTGTACTCTGTCTTGTGTCTTCTCCTCTGTACAGCTACAGATAGCTAGTGTCAGACAGATGACGAAGAATAATTTTTTATTCATTTTAATATGTCTAATAATTAAGTTATTAAAAATTACAATGGGTGCTTCTTTTCTGCACACTTGTGCAAAAATAGGGCTTTTTTTCTTAGAAACAAAATTTATGTAGAAGAGAAGTGGGGATTATTTAGCTTTACACAAACTGTCATTTAATGTACTTAATTTTTTATGCTAAAAAGCATACTTTTATATTTGAACTAAAACTTCGTCTGATAAAGCTAAGAAAAAGCAAGGTGTTCCTCACTACTTTGTAGGTTTGAGCTTGCAATAAAAAAGATTGTCCTCGCATTCTGAAAAATGCGAGGACAATCTCACGAGTTTTGAGGGACAATTTATTAACTTTTCAGCTCAAACTTTCTAAATATAGCCTTCCACGGCTCGTGGGTTGAGGGTAAAAGAAAAAGTTCTGACAAACAGATGTTTATCAGAACTTAATCATATTATCTTCTACAAAGATAAACTTTTTTTGAAAAAGCTTATTAGCCAAGAAGAGCCTCGATGTCCTTGCGGAGCTTCTCTGGTTTTGTGAATGGTGAGAAACGTTTGTATGGCTTGCCTTCTCTATCTACAAGGAATTTAGTGAAGTTCCACTTTACAGCCTTGCAGAATGTACCTTTTAGTTCAGACTTTAAGAACTTAAATAGTGGGTGAGCTTCGTCGCCATTAACGTTTACTTTAGAGAACATTTGGAATGTTACACCATAGTTAAGCAGACATCCGCCAGCAATCTTTGCTTCGTTGTCTGGCTCTTGCTTCATAAACTGGTTACAAGGGAAGCCCAAAATTACCAAACCTTTGTCTTTGTAGTCTTGGTATAGCTTTTCTAATCCTTCATATTGAGGTGTAAGTCCGCACTTGCTAGCAGTATTGACGATGAGTACTACTTTTCCTTCATAGTCGCTTAGGTTGATGTCTTTTCCCTGCAAGCTACGTGCCGAGAAATCATAAATTGTCTTTGTCATAATTGTCTTATATGTTTGGGGTAAATCTAATATATGTTCTTTTATTGAACATTAATGCACATAAGTGTAACAAAGAGATTTACTAATTTGTTTATTAATACTAATTAAATTTGTATCTTTGTAGCTCATTAAATACTTAGAATAAAATGATGTCTGAGGTAGAAAATATAATCTTTCAGAATAGTAAAAGCCAAAAGTGGAATGCTCGTTTTGACTTACGTGCTGATAACCTAGAGCAAACAAATAATAAGATTAAATCGTATATAGCAGAAGGCTATCGTGTTTTTGGAATAAAAATGAAGAAAACACTTATTGATCTATCGTCTTTAGCTCAATTGCTTGAGGGTATAGACCTAGAGAAGGTAGAGCTTAACTTTAATTGTTGCCTCTCGGTGGTGGTCAAGTTCGCCTCAGTCTTGAGTAGCTATTATCAGAGTAGCAAGTTTGACCTATCTCTCTGTCATGGCTCATTAGAGGTAGATACTTTCAAAAAACAACTCGTGAGAGGTATCTCCAATCCAATGTGGCTATCAATGAGCAAAAAGGTGCTGGATAATCTTGTAGCCTTGCCTAATTTTAAGACTTTTAATGTCAATTCGGTTAATTTCAACAACGCTGGAGCATATTCTGCTGAAGAATTGGCGTGTGCTGTGGCTTGGGCAAAGCAAATAGTAACTTCATTAGCGGAAAATACAGATTATTCGGTGGCTGACCTAGTAGCACGAATTCAGTTTACTATGGGTGTCGGCGAGAACTATCAGATGGATATTGTCAAGTTGATACACTTGCGTAAGCTATGGCGAGAAGAGGTTGAGGCATTAGATACAAGTCTTAAGCTAGAAGAGGAAGATATTAAGGTGCATTCTATTACGTCTCTATGGAATAAGCTCATCTATAATACAAAGATTAACCTAATCAACGCCAGAAGAGAGGCTAAGTCTGCTATCTTGGGGGGGACGAATACGCTGACAGTACTACCTTATGATGTCATCTATCGTCCTGCGAGTGTGGAGGCTATGGAGGAAGTGAAAAAACTTTATCAAGACTTGAGCGAATTATCAGCCGAGACGAAGCCAAAGGCTTTGCCATACCTAGGGCTTATCCTTAACGAGGCAGAACTACCAAGCTATTACACGGTCATTGAAGAGGAGGCGAGAGCTGTCCTTAGGACAATAGCTGAGAATGGTGGTTTTATTGAGTTGATAGAGAAAGGGCTATTGCAGAAGTCTATCAATAGAAGTAATGAGCTGAGCTGTGAGGAGGTGGAGACTTTTGAAGTCATTGCCCCTGGGGTGAATGCTCTCATCAATCCCGAGGAGGAGGTTTTGTCGGAGATAATGTTTGACTTTGACGCCGTGCATAGCTGTGGCTGTGGTAAGCCAACGCTAGAACCATTGACTACGCAGAGAATGGCTCAGCATTTCGAGTTCTTGAGACTGCGAAGAGAAAAGAGTGGTCGCAAGCTGACAGCCCTAGTGCTGAAGTATGAGGAACATATCTTGTCTGCTGGAGCTATTAAGACGAAGCTGACGACTGGTGGCTTCATCTATCAAGATAGTATTATTGAGAATTTGACTGACGGCTTGGCGTTAGTGGAGGAGTTAAATCCCGATGTCGTGGTCTTTATCCCTAAAAATGATGAGGGTTTGAGCGAAGACTTGAATACATTACAGAAGTTTCTCGCTACAAGGTCTATTTTCGTTCTCGCCAGTGAGCATAATCAAGAATTATGTGAGAGCTTGGAACTTAAATATGTGCTAAGTAATAGCGTTAATGTCTATCAGATGATGAAAGAATGGTATGATGTGCTAGGTGTTTGCTAGGATAGTCTTACCTTATTATATATAGACGTAAAAGATGACAAATGATAGTTGTCATTCAAATAATGATGATATATTTGTTTATTTCATAGACTTATATGTTTGTTCATTTAGAAAAATAACTATCTTTGTAAGATAAGAGTATTATAATCATTAAATAAGTTATATCGTATGAAAAAGAAAACGTTGGCATTATTTGCCACTCTGCTATTAGGTGCTAGTACTAGCCTAGTAGCTCAGAACCGTGAAGTGAACTTCACGGCGTCTCCAACTGCTGGATATACAGTTTGGAGCAAATCTACGACTCTTGGTCAGTCTCCTTTCTGGGGCGGTCGTGTAGGATTCTCTGTTGGTTCTGTCCTAGAATTGACTGGAACTTACCAACGTAGCTTCAACTTGAAAGGTAAGCTAGAAGACATCAAGAATGATTGGGTAACAAAGAATCTTGCAGATCCATTGGCAAAGATGACTACAGATGTAGAAATGTTTGGTGGTGAAATGAGATTGAACTTGCTACCTACAGCATTTATGACTCCATTCGTGAAGGCTGGTACAGGTTTGATGAACCTAAAGTATAAGAGTGGTGAGAATGAATATAAGGAAGAGCAATTATATGCTGTTCTTGGTGCTGGTTTGAAGTTCAACTTCAATCGTCGTTTTGCTTTCTCTCTTGAAGGTGAAGACCTATTGTTCAAGGAACAAAAGGGTAGTGCTTTCGTAAAAGCTGGCTATGATGGTAAGAGCTACTTCAATAACTGGGGTGGTCGTGCTTCTCTAAGTATCTTCTTAGGTGGTCGTGATTATGAAAATGATAAGTTCTCTACTGCTCTTCAGAACCTATATAGCGATGGATTCAAGGGCTTCAAGTTCGTTGCAGAACCTGGACTAGCTTATATCGACTTCAATGAAAATTCATTGATGAGAGACCAATGGTTAGCTGGGGGTGCTGCTGGATTTGATTTCAATTCATTCCTAGGAGTAAGAGGATTCTACTATCAAGGTACTTATGCTCCTAATAAACTATGGTCAGGAGATAAGGAAAAGATCTTTACTAAGGCTCTTAGAATGTACGGAGGACACGTAATGGCTCGTTTGAATGCTCCAAGAGGTGTAACTCCTTATGTTACATTGGGTGCTGGTTACCTAGATGTTGATCCAAACAACTTCTATGATAAGAACAACCAAAATAAGACTGTAGAGAGCGGTCTATTTGCTGTAGCAGGTGCTGGTCTTGAAGTACCTCTAGGTCAATATGTAGCTATCTTTGCTAATGCTAACGCAATGTGCAATGCAGAGAAGACTGCTAATAATACTAATCCTTCAAAGGTTCGTTTCAACCTAATGTATAAGGCAGGTGTACGTTTCAATGTTGGTGCTAAGAGTAGCTCTAGCAAGGAATTGTATGATGACTATGCAGCAGGTCTATTGGAAAGCCAAAGAATGGCAAGTATGAACCAAATCAACGAACTTCGTGCAGCTAAGAATAGAGAACTAGAAGCTAAGGCTAAGGAATTAGAAGCTAAGGCTAAGGAGCTAGAAGATTTGAAATCTTCATTTGAAGGTAAGATCGAAAAGCTTAATAAGAAGCTTGCTAAGGCTCTTAAGAATAAAGACTATAAGGCTGTTAGAAAACTTCAAGCAGAGAAGAAAAATCTTCAATCTTCTATGAATAAGGTTGATGAGCAAATCGTAACTAATACTGAAGCTGAAAGAGTTGTTACTGAAACTATTGTTAAGGAACAAGCTACTCCAGTAGTAATCACTGCTCCTGTACAACAACCAGTAGCTCAACCAGTCGTTGCTCCTCAAACACAAACTCCAGTTATCATTCAAGCTCCACAAGCTACTCCAGCTGTAAATAGCAACCTTAAGGTGATGACTACTTCACAACTAGAGAATATGATCACTCGTGTTCTTATCCAATCTGGTGTGAATGAAACAAAGAATACTGAGGCTGTATCTGGAATGACTGACCTTGATAAGATCCTATTGTTCTCTGCTTTGAGCAATGGTTCTCTTCAACTAAGCCCTGCTATGGGTGCTCAACTAGGTCTTCCTGTTTCTGCTCCAGTAGAAGGTAAGAAGCTTTCTAAGGATGACGCTCTTAATAATAAGATCGCTGAACTAGAAAAGAGCCTAGAAGCTAAGAGAAAAGAACTAAAAGTTAAGCAACTAGAAGCTAAACTTAAAGAACTTAACGGCGAAGAAGCTACTGAAACTAAAGAAGTAAAAGTTGCTGTAGATGAAGAGTCTGCTGTAGCTCCTGAAGTAGTAGTAGAAGCTCCAGTAGAAGCAGTAGAAGAAACTGTCGTAGAAGAAGCAGTTGTAGAAGAAGCAGTTGTAGAAACTCCTGCTGAAGAGGTAGTGGCAGAAGCTGCAGTAGAACCAACAGAAGAAGCTACAATCGTAGAGGAAGATGTTCTTGCTGAAGAAGTAGCAGAACCATCTACTCCATTCATTCACTTCGAAGGTCTTGACATTGCTGTAGGTGCAGAGTTCTCTAAGGAAACTGCTAAGAACGTATTTAAGAAGTTCGATGCTAAGCAACTTATAGGTGTGGTAGAGGTAATGCCAATTTGGGAATTCGGTTACACAGGTATCTGGATTGCTCCTGAATTGACTTATACTTATTCACACGCAGCACACGGAGCAGAAGCTTTTGCTAACCTAATGTACAATGCGAACTTTATCAGTGATTCATTCAGCCCATTTGTTGGTGCTGGTTATGGTGTACGCACTGAAATTGTTAAAGGTGAAAAGTATAACTTCAAAGAAAATACTCATCCAGCTTATAAGTTCTTCGGAGGATTTAACTTCAACGTATGGGGTGGTGCAATTAACCTAAAGTATGCTACTACAATCCAAGAGTTCAATATGGGCTCTAAAGGTTTCTTCGCTAATAACACTATTTCATTAGGATATACACTTAAGTTCTAATCTGAACTATAAACAAAATAGTAGATTATGAAAATTAAGTTATTATTACTAGGTCTAGGTCTAAGTGTCAGTACTTCGGTACTGGCACAGACGCCTAAGACTAGCATTGTTCAACAATCACAGGTAGCTGTAGATCCTACTCAGAAAGAGGAAGCATTCCTTGTTGATGAGGATGCATTGCAGAATGCCTTGTTTAAGTTAGCTCTTCAACTTCGTCAGAAGAAAGCTGCTGCTCCTAAAACAAGTCATAAGATGCAACTACTTCGCTACCAAATGTTGTTGAATATGCTCAACAATAGAGTAGATAAGCGAGTAGCACAACAAAAGATTTATGAAGCTCAAGCGAAAGCTAACGCTTGTCATCATATCGAAGTTGTAGCTCCTGAGCTAGGCAACTCTGCCGTGATGCAACGTTTGGAGCGTCTAGAGATGATGTTGAATGCTCTTGTGGATAATCGTATCGCTGGTAAGAAGAAAATGGCTATCAAACCAGTAGTCATAGATACTACAGCTGTTGATACAACGAAGAAAGTCCCAGAAGTTGACCCTCAAGCTTTGGCTCAGAATGCTAAGCTAGACTCTCTACAAGCACGTCTTAACCTTTTGATGAAGGCTAACGATCGCATTATGGAAGAACTAGAAAAGCCAGAGGTTACTATCTCTGAAGAGGCTCTTGTAGATAACGATGCATTGATAGACTCTGTAATGGTGGACACTGTTTACCAAACAAGAGAGATTGTAAATACAGAGATCGTTAAGATCCCTGCTGACTTCTCAAGAATCGTTTACTTCAAGGTTGGCTCTACTGAGCTTACAGACCAATCTATTCAGTTGCTAGATGAGGTTGTAGATTTCTATAATCGTTTCCCTAATGCTCCATTGATGCTTAGTGGATTTGCTTCTGAAGAAGGTGGTAAGGACTTCAATATGAACCTTGCAGAGAAGCGTACTCAAGTGGTAGCAGACTATTTGATTACTCACGGTTGTCAAGGTCTTATCAACGGAGGTGCTACAATTGAGAAGAATGAGATTGCTAAAGAATTAGCACGTAAGGTAGTGATTAGCCTATTTCTTGAAAAAGAAAACTAGTCCGTATCTTTAGTATAATATATAATGTAAGAGGGTGTGTCGTCTAGATACACCCTCTTACATTATTAGTTGAATTAAAGAAATAAAATCATTAATTAGCACATAAAATACCTTAAATAGGCAAAAAAGATTGTATCTTTGTTATTGAGGAATTCCATATTTAGAACTCTTAAAAGAGAATTTAATAAAGATATTATTTAGTTGATGAATCAAAATATAGCAGTTGTAGCAGGAGGCTTTTCGGGAGAAGCAGACGTTTCTTTACGTTCGGGTAGAGCCTTGGTAGAGTGGTTTAAGCAGTCTGATGAGCGTTTAGAATCTGGTGTGAAGCCCTATTTGATTATAGTCTATCCTCATCGTTGGGTAGTGAGCTTTGAAGACGGCTTGGAGCTAGATATTGATAAAAGAGATTTTTCATTTACTATCGGTGAGGATAAAGTGAAGTTTGACTTTGCTTATATTACTATTCATGGAACTCCAGGAGAGGATGGTATTATGCAAGGTTACTTTGATATGGTAGGTATTCCTTATAATACAGGTCCAGTAGCTGCAGAAGCTTTGACATTTAATAAGTTTTATTGTAATCGTTTCCTATCTACCTTTGATGGTATCCGTGTGGCTAGTTCTATTCGTCTCAAAGAGCCTATCTCTAGCGAAGAAGAGGCTCAAGAGTATGTAGAACGCCTAGGGCTTCCGATGTTTGTCAAACCAAATACTGGTGGTTCAAGTATTGCGACATCAAAGGTCTCTTCTATAGAGGAGTTGATGCCTGCTGTGGCACTAGCTCTGACAGAGTCAAGAGAAGTGATGTTGGAGCGTTTCATCGGTGGGGTAGAGATTACTTGTGGTTGCTATCTAGACTATACACGTATGAATGCTAATGGCGAGGTGGGTGAAGTTTGTGCTTTACCTATCACTGAGGTGGTGAGTAAGAATAGCTTCTTTGACTTTAATGCTAAGTACAACGGCGAAGTGGAAGAGATAACTCCAGCTCGTCTCAATGACGGCACGACGTTATTGGTGCAGAATTTGACGAAAGAGATTTACTTGCGTACAGATGCCAAGGGTGTGATACGTGTAGATTTCATTATTGAGGAAGATGGTTATCCTACACTTCTGGAAGTAAATACAACCCCAGGTATGACACCGACTAGCTTTATTCCTCAGCAAGTAGCAGCAGCTAATATGACAATGCCTGAGTTTTTGATGAAGATAGTTTCATTTCCATTAGCAATGAAAAAGCTCGGTGGACTATTTAAGTCATAAGAAATAAAAAGATACTTATAGATTAATCTATATTATAATGATGAATTACGAAAAATATAATGATATACGTCCTCTTCTAGATGAGGAAGTGCCAGCAGCGGTAGAGAGTCTAATCAATGAACCTATGCTTCAGCAAGCTATTGCTTCTTTTGATACAGGTATTTCTTGGGAAGATATGGTGCGTGTATTACAATCTTGTCATACAGTACTAGACTTTAAAAAGGAAGTGAGTTATCAGCTAGTCAAACTAGTGATGTCTCGCTTGTGTAAATCGGTAGATTATACTGATAATGGCAATCTAGAGCAAGATAAGGGCTATACTTATGTTTCTAACCATAGAGATATTATTCTAGACTCTGCTTTCCTAAACGTAATGCTTCTAGATGAAGGCTTGAAGTTCCCAGAGATTGCTATTGGAGATAACCTACTTGTTTATCCTTGGGTGGAGACTTTAGTTAAGTTAAATGGTAGCTTCCTTGTTAAGCGTAATCTTCAAGGTCGTGAGGTACTGTTGGCAGCTAAAAAGTTGTCGGAGTATATGCACGATGCTATCGCTGATAATATCTCATTGTGGATTGCTCAGAGGGAAGGACGTGCTAAGGATTCTTCAGACCATACTCAGGGGGCGTTGCTCAAGATGTTAGCTATGGGAGCTCCTAGGGGGACAGAGTTTGTAGAAGCTTTGCGTAGATTGAATATCGTACCTACATCTTGCTCGTATGAGTTCGACCCTTGTGACTATCTTAAGGCTCAAGAGATGCAACTCAAGAGAGATTGCCCAGACTACAAGAAAACGAAAGCTGATGACAGTGAGAATATGATCAAAGGAGTCTTTGGTTATAAAGGTCGTGTGCACTTCACGACAGCTCGTCAGCTGAATGAAATCTTAGATGAGACAGATTTTGCTGATATGAAGCCTGCAGATCGTGTAGAGGAGGTGGCAAGACTGATAGATAGAGAAATTTATCGCTCGTATGTTTTGTTTGCAGGTAACTATGTTGCTTTGGACTTGCTAGAAGGTACAACAAAATATAATGACAAGTATTCAGAGGAGGAGAAACTTGCCTTTGAGAAATATCTAGCTGAACGTATCGATTTAATTAAGTTACCAGAGGCATTGGTCAAAGACGAGGCTTTTTTGCGTGAGCGTATCCTAGAGATGTACGCCAACCCAGTACGTAATCATTTATCTGTACTATAATCTTTACTTATAGATATGAAGAAACTCGTCTTTGCAACAAATAATGTTCATAAGTTAGCAGAGCTACAAGCCATTCTTGGTAATAGCTTTGAGCTGATGAGTCTCAAGGATATCAACTGTTTTGATGATATTGAGGAGACAGCAAACACCTTGGAGGGGAATGCCTTGATCAAAGCGAGGTATGTCTATGAGAAATATGGCTATTATTGCTTTGCTGATGATACAGGCTTGGAGGTTGTAGCCTTGGATAATGCTCCAGGGGTGCATACTGCTCGTTACGCCTATGCTGATAGAAATGACACTGAAGCGAATATATCTAAGCTTTTGAAAGAGTTAGAGGGCATAGAGGAGGGGGAGCGTCAAGCACAATTTAGAACTGTTATCGCTCTGATTGATGAGCAAGGAGAGCAATTCTTTAATGGAGTGGTTCAAGGTGATATTCTTACAGCTAAGGAGGGTGAGACAGGTTTCGGATATGATCCTGTTTTCCGTCCAGAAGGCTATGATCATTCTTTCGCTGCGCTGGGATCAGAAGTTAAAAATAAGATTAGTCATAGAGCTAGAGCCGTCAAACAACTTGTAGCGTATTTATGTGGCGAAGATTAGTCCTTTCATTTAGCTTAATGTTAGTCATTCTTGGTTCTAATATCCTTAGAGCTCAGAATGAATCTTGGCGTTGCTATATGAAGCGTCAGCATACGACGGAGATTGTCTCTGCTGGCGAGGAGCAGTATGCTCTGGCTGATGGTTCAATATATACTTTTGTGGAGCGTAATGGCTCTGCTGAAGTCTCAAAATATCTAGATAAAACGAATGGTCTGAGTGATGTCTTAGTAGAGAAGATTGCTTTCAACAAAGATTTGAGGCTATTATTAGTCTATTATGCTAATGGTGGTATTGACCTTATTACCCAAGATGAGATTGGTGAAAGGATAACTTATTACCTTGATGATCTCAAGCGAGCAAGCGAACTCAAAGACAAAAGCATTACTCAGATTAAAATGTACGGACGAGATTGTTTTTTGTCTGGTGCTTTTGGCTTAGTGCATTTGGACTTGGAGGAGCAGTTCTTCCATTTCATCTCTTTTAAGGCTCAGATGGTCAGAGATTTTGTCTTTGATAGGGGGCATTCTACGCTATACGTTCTTGTTGGCGAGGAACTCTATAAGGCATCAATGGAGAACAACCTACAAGACCCAAGCTATTGGCAGACGATTACACCTCAGAATATAGGCATTGAGCCAAAGGAAAAAACAGAGAAGCATTTACCTAGAATACAGCGACTAGCTTTCTTTGAGCAAAAATTGCTTCTCCTCGGTAACGATAATAAGCTATACCTTGAGCAAGATGGGGCATTCAAGCCACTAGACTTAAAGCAGAAAATTAAGAACTTAACTTTGAGTAATGGGGCATTGATCCTTGATACTGACTTAGGGACTTATGAACTTCTTTCGCTCTCTTCATTGGAGATGTCACTTCTAAGCAAGCAGTCATTCCGAAGTGTGCTGAGGAATGTTACTTCTAATAAGTCTTATGCCCTCAACTCAGCGGGTGAAATCTTTATTCTTCATCATAAAGATAAAAATACTCCTCAACAAGAAAGTCGGTTAGCTCTTAATGTAGAAGGTCCACTAGACAATAAATACTTTAGAATGCGATGTAATGGCGGGGTGCTCTACTCTGTCAGCGGTGGCAGAGCTAAATATCCGTTTTATAATCTTGGTTATGCTCAGATGTTTGACGGCACTAATTGGTCAAATATTGCTGGGGGGGGGAGACAGATGAGAGATGCTGTGGATGTTATTCCTCA
>PDWI01003630.1_pt1 | contig 21568 bp, 15 predicted proteins | sample 1430891 | NCBI WGS metagenome assembly PDWI01 (sample SAMN01162508, study PRJNA174530) | Oral metagenome, whole genome shotgun sequencing project. | biome: Marine environment; feature: Marine mammal; material: Swab sample of the gingival sulcus; isolation source: swab sample of gingival sulcus... | reverse complement strand
TAGCATTCGGCTTTTAAAGGAGCTTGTCCAATACATCTGCATTTCTACAATGAATTGTCTGCCAAAGTTGTCGGTGCATTTTACATCTACTATGGAATGTTTTAACTCTGGCAATTCAGGTATCATTGCAGGGTCTTGATACACCAAAGTTTCAATATATTGGTCGTCCTCAAAGGGCATTACGGAATTTAAGAAACTTTTCATTATATTAGGGTTTTCGCCAAATATCTTACGAAAAGTTAAATCGTTTTTGGGGTCTAAGTATTTTATTTGCCTTGTATCCATAAATGCTTTATTTAATGGTTAATAACATTGTATATTTGGGTATTTTTCATTGTTGTTGCTTTTATTGTTTTGTTTTCAGACCCCAAAGGTTTTAAAAACCTTTGAGGTCTTTTAAACTTTAACTTTTACTTTTTACATTTTAACTTAAAAAAACTATACAAAAATAAAATTTTTATTTAAATCTACATTTTTTTTTATTAAAACATGGTTAATAACATTGTATATTTGGGTAGAGACAATTCATGAATTGTCTCTACTTTGCTAAAAGCCTTAATTATTTTAGGTATTAAATAGATTTTTATATACTTTTGCAAACCTTTAAACAGATAAAAATTTTAAACAGACCTTGTCTGAGGGTAAGTATTATTAAGATACTCAATAAAATGATAAACTTTTATCTCACTCTGCAACTTGGTCACAAAATTTAAAACAAATGAAAAAAACATCAATTATTGTAAACGTAATTCTTTTTATTGCAGTAGGAGTATTATACATTTTATTCTTTTCGCAAAAGCAAAGCAATACCTCAACAAATAGCTTAGCAAACTTGAACGATACATCATCGGTATCGGCATTACCTGTGGCTTTTGTAAATATTGATTCGGTACTTTTAGGCTACGATTTAGCTAAGGAACTAAACGACGAATTACAAAGTAAGCAAGGCAAAATGAAAGCAAAGTTAGAAAAAGACGCATCAGAGTTTGAAAAAGAGGCTCAAGTATTTCAGGATAAAGTACAACGCGGAATCTACCTAACACAACAACGTGCTGCCGAGGCTCAACAAAAATTGGTAATGAAGCAAAAAGAACTTCAGCAATTAGAGTTAGAATACTCCAATCAGTTAGCTTACGAACAACAAGTTATGAATGCCCGTTTATTCGATAGCATTTCAAACTATATATACAAACTAAACACTCCTGAAAAATATCAACTTATTGTTGCTAAATCGGTAACTGCAAATGTGTTATATGGTTCAGCAAAGATAGATATAACTCAAGAGGTTTTAAAAGGATTAAACGAAAATTACTCTAAAAATAAGTAATAATTTTCTTTTTGTTCTGACAAAAATTTTAATAATTAGCTACTGATATTTTGTAACCATCAGTAGCTAATTTATTTTATGGCTTAACGCAATTATGATAAATTCTTTTGAAAAATACCTAAACCGATATTGCAAATACGAACCTCGTATATTAAAAAAGCCTAGTAATAATTTAGGTATAATAATTACTATCCCTGCCTACAACGAGCCAAATATCCAACAATCAATACAATCAATACTTAACGCCGAAAAGCCTTCTGTTGCAACAGAAATAATAGTTATAATAAACCACACCGAAACAACGCCAAACAACATTAAGGAGCAAAATATTAATAGCTACACTCAGCTAACCGAGTTTGCAAAAAAACACAACAACACGAGCACACAAATACATGTTTTATTAGAAGAAAACCTTACAAAAAAACATTCGGGCGTAGGTTTATCACGAAAAATAGCAATGGACGAGGCTATTTATAGGTTTAATAAAGTAGACAACAACAAAGGAATAATAATATCTTTAGATGCCGACACACTAATATCCGAGAATTATTTTACTGAAGTTGAACGAGCTTTTATAAAAAACAAAGGTTTAAATGTTGCCATTCCGCACTTTACCCACAATACCAATGGCTTACCCAAAAACGAGAAAGTTGCAATAATAAAATACGAACTATACTTAAAATATTTTAGGTTAGCATTAAGATATACGGGATTCCCTTACGCCTTCCACACTATTGGCTCGGCTTTTTCGGTAACAGCACAAGCGTATGTTAAACAAGGTGGGATGAATAAAAAACAAGGTGGCGAGGATTTTTATTTTCTGCACAAAATATTTCAACTTGGCAATACAATAGAACTAACAAATGCAACGGTTTTCCCATCTGGTAGAATATCGGACAGAGTGCCTTTTGGAACAGGCCCCGCTGTAAAAAGCATTATAAATGAAGGCTGTTGGATTACTTACAATCCTATCCTATTTAAACATTTAAAACAACTATTTAATTCTACAGATAAGTTATTTAATGCAGATAATAACGCTATTAAAACAGTTTATAATAGTTTAGATTTGAGCATAAAACAGTTTATTCCGTTAAACGAATTTAATAATAAGATTGAAGAAATAAATAATAATAGTACAAACCTCAACTCTTTTACAAACAGATTTTTTGTATGGTTTAACGCCTTTAAAATTGTGAAGTATTTGAATTTTTCGCAACAAACCCACAAAGGCTTAGACGTACAGGAAGCTATTAAGGATTTTTTTAAATTGTCAGAAAATATTGATTTAAAAGAATATAGCGAAGCTGAACTATTAACCTTTTTAGATACAAAGAAATAACGTATAATTATTTTTTTGAGTAATCGCCCATTAAACTACCACCTCCGCAACAATAAAAATTAAGCACATATCTATCGCCATCTTCTTTTTCTATTACATCAAAGGTAATGTCATTATCTTTCTTTGTAATTATTGCTGTTACAGGACGTTTCCAATCGGTCAGATAAAGAAAAATTGTATCGTTTTGCACCTTACCAATATCGCTAAATGAACAACACTCACGACCTTTTAATTCTTTTGAATTAACAACAACCTTACAACTATCGTTGCCCAAGTCTGCTATTTCTACCTCAACCCAAAAATGACCATCTTCTTTTTGTCCACTAATATAAGTTCCTACAAATTCCGATGCCAAACTTTTAGTTTCTTCACTCTGCATTGTAGTTTTAGTAGATAAAGATTTTTGCTTACTCTGATTGTTACAGCCCACAAATAACATTGCAGACAACATAATAATTCCATATATTTTAGAAGATACTTTCATATGTTTATAATTTAGTCTTGAAAAATAAGTACTACGGCTTGTGCTGAAACCCCTTCTTCCCTACCCTCAAAACCTAATTTTTCGGTAGTTGTAGCTTTAATTGAGATATCTTCAACAGGAATATTACACACTGTAGCTAAGGTGCTTTTCATTGTTTCGATATGAGGCTTTAATTTAGGTTTTTGCAGACTTATAGTAGAGTCAATATTACCTATCTTGTAACCTTTTTCTCTTATTAATTCAACAGTTTTTTTTAGCAGTATTTTACTGTCAATACCCTTGTATTCTTTTGCTGTATCAGGAAAATGATAACCAATATCGTGCATATTAGCAGCTCCCAATAAAGCATCGCATATTGCATGAATTAGCACATCGGCATCGGAATGTCCTAACGACCCTTTTGTGTGCGGAACTTGTATTCCTCCTATGGTAAAGGGTAAACCCTCAACTAATTGATGAACATCATAACCTAAGCCAACTCGTATTTGCATCTGTATAAAATTTACGACTATGTTTCAGAGTGAGACAATTTTTAATCATACTGATTGTATGTCTCAATAATTCTGTCAGACATGGTCTGTTTCATATATTTATAATTTGCGACCTTCAAACATGGTCATTTAGTCAATTACCAAATGTTTTACATATTAAACAAGAATGAAAAACGCCATACACCTTCAAGCGGACTGCTTTTTCGTGCTACTGGTAATAGGTATGAGAAATCTAATCCGAAAACATTTAAGCGAACACCTACTCCTGCGGTAAAATATTTACGATTACCCTTCATTGCAGTTTCATGAAAATAACCACCTCGCACAGCAAACTGCTTGGCGTACCAATATTCTAATCCCATTGATATATTTATCTCTGCCAATTCTTCCTGAAAAGGAGTTTTATTATTTATACCCGGAGCATCAGCAAACGACTGAAATATACCTGTGATAACGCCTACATTTGGGTCTTTACCTCCCACTAATACAGAATCTTGATAAAAAGGAGGTGTAGGAACTAATAGTTTATTCAAATCTAAAGCTGCTGTAATGCTATTGTAATCGTCAATGTTTAATGTTAAAGCACCTCCCAAACGAAGGTTTGTAGGTATAAAGTTTTTCTGTGTTTCAGTATAAGACATTTTTGAACCTATATTTGAGATATTAAAACCCAAAGCCCAATCAACATCTTTGTCCAATATCTCACTCGATTTTTGGTAATATCCGTTAATGTCAATAGCAAACGATGTTCCTGAACGCGATGTTTCACCAGTAGATGTTTGTCCGTTTGTTAAATTAGAAAGAATGAAACGTGGGGCAACTCCTAAAGAAAAATGCTCACCAAGTTTACGGTTATACGATAAATCAACCGCATACTCATGAGGAGAGAACTCGCCTATATTAGCTCCATTAACATCGGTAAATGTAATATTTCCCATTGAAAAGAAACGTAAACCCGCTCCAATTGTTTGGTTCTTATCTATACGGTAATAACCTGAAAGATATGATAATATAATGTCATCAACCAAACGTTTTAGCCAAGGGGTGTAGCCTAATGCTGCTCCCATATCCTTTTCGGCAAATGCTAATTTTGAGGAATTCCAATACTGTGCCATTGCATCAGGCGATATTGCTACACCAACATCTCCCATTGCTCCTGAACGAGAATCGGGTGCTATCAACATAAATGGTACTGCTGGAGTTATAGCATTATTGGTTTCCTGACCTAATAAATCTTCATACCTTGGTGGGTCTTGTGCATAAGTATTATAATTTAATACAAAACACATCAACATCATTAAACTAATTGAAATTCTTTTATTCATATCTTTAAATTTTATGACCACATTAAAATATAAGGGCTTTTTCACTTCAATAATTACCTCTCATAAATGGTCTATTTTATTTTTTTACATTATTTTATATAAAAAGCATATGTTCTTTCAAGCAACAAAACTATAATTATTTTTATTAACTTATACTATTTGTTATAGTATAACTAATATTTTTATGAATTATTATCTTGATATTATCAATTTTGAAGATTTATTTATTTTTAAACCTGTTTCGGTTTCTACTGTAATAGTGTAAATATAAACTCCGTTAGGCAAAGGCTTACCTGTACTATTTGTAGTATTCCATGTTATCGGATTTATATAATATGAATTATTTTGTTGCGTCTGCTTTAGAGTTGCAATTACCTGTCCCATAAGATTATAAACCTTAATAGTAATCTTTATGTTTTTTCCTGATTGATTATGGTTCAAATAGAACTTAGTATAAGAACTTGCAGGATTAGGATAATTACCAAAATATTTCACAAAAACATCTTTTTCATTATGCACATAAAAACCTATTTCTTTTTCTGCAGGATTATTATAGCTATCCCAAATCTTCAATTTAATTGTATGGTAGCCTTCATCTAAATTTAATAATTCATAGCGTATTGTTCCATTCGTTCCATTTTCCATATCGCTTATATAGAACTTGTTAAGAGTTATTTCTTTCTCATTATCTAATAAGGCTATTATATCATGACCAAATCCTATACCTGAAGTGTTTATTCCACTATTATCAGATATTCTTGCTAAAAAGATAGGCGACTCATTAGTAACTCCCCCATTAACAAATGACGTATCATTCATATAAAGTGATATATCTGGTGATTGATTATCTATATCAGCATTATTATTTACTCCTCCAACTATAATTTTATCATAAAACCCGATAGCATCGGAGGAATCAGCCATTACTGCATACATAGTAAATTTTGATTGTCCATACTTATTATTGATGTCTTTTGGAACAGTAAAATCAAATTCAAAAAAACCTTTCTTTATAGAAACTTTACCATTATATAAAATACCATTTTGCACAATAAATTCAGTAGGGAAAGAAACTTTTTTATCATTACCTAAAGTTATTGCTTTTTGTGGTTTATCATATAATTTAACATACAACTTGCCATCGCATGATAACAAATCTTCATTTTTATCAATTACATAACCACTAACATGTAAGTTGTCTAATGCTTTAATAGTGTCGTCTTTTGATTTACTAGCGACAGCTAACATAGATGGTTTATCTTTTAAATTTACCACTTTTTCTATGTTAGTAATTAAAACTTTATTTTGAGGCATAGATACTTTTATAGATGGGTCACCAAATAATATAAATTTACGTTTATTTAAACTTGTAGCCTCATTCTTTGCCAAACGAATAACATCTCCTAACCTTACTCCATCATTAAAAAGATTTTTAAAAAAAGCTACATTCAAATTATGATTACTCCCTGCATAAACTACCCTTGTTGTGGTTAACGCAGCTACACCTCCTCCATTCGGAGTTAATACAAAACTCTCGCCTAACGATACAATTTTAGGATTATCAAAACGCCCCACCTCACAACTTGCTGTTATAAAAATAGGTAATTTATTCTTATTCTTCCATTTAGTTATTGTCTCTTTGCTCAAAATCTGCTCATACGCTAACCTTTTAGGATTGCCATGTCCCACATAATCAATTATCAATGCACCTTGTTTAATTACATCCTCAACATCTTGATTTGCCTGAGGATAGGCTTGTTTAAATGACGACACATCTTGCTTATAGGCATCTAAATATATTTTAGTAATATTAAACTCTTTGTGTTTTTTACGAATAATTTCTTCAGCGACAAATTCAGCATCATTTAAGTGCAGATTTGAATCCTCATCATCAGCTATAAAGCACAAATCTTGTCGCCAACTGCCTTTTGTTTCTATATCTCCATATCGCTTAGTTTTATCTACAACTATAGCAGCCTCTTCATTCGTATTTACAGGAAATCTTCCTATACCTATATCAATTTTACCATTTTTTTTACCTTCTCCTTTACCCAAAAGACCAAAAAAATCATCTCCTGCATAACTATTAATATCATTCATTGTTACGTCATCTTGATAAGTAAAAATCCAATTATTATTACTCGATTCTATTGATTTATTATCATAAGTACCATCTCCAAAAAGTAATAAATATTTCAAAGGTTTTACTTTATCTCTATTATGTAACATTCTTACCATATTTCTAATGGCTGAGATATCTGGTGTACCTGAAGAAAATTCATTATAAATTTGCTGAGGAGTAACAACCTCAACTTTTAGATTGGAATACATACGGCGAAAATCCGCTAATTCATTAGCCTCATTCAAGAACTTAGGATGAGTTACTATCAGCATATCAATATTATTAATAGAATGAAGATTTTGATTTGCTACGTGTCCCACATCATCACCTGAATATATTGGAGTTAAAAACTCCGACCCAAAAGCAATAAATTCCTTTAAACTATCGGTAGAAACGACAAACTCGGCTTTTGAGTTATTGTGCGTAACATGCAAAGCAACAGGATTAGTAGGCTTAGTAACATCCCAAATACTTATTTCCTGCGTTGCATCTAATGAAAATTTAGTAATATTACCATTACCAACAGTTTGTTTGTCGCAAAATAAATACTGTCCTCCTTTATATTTAAGATATTCACGCGTATTAAAATGTAAATAACCTATTAAAAATTCTGACCATTCATTTGCTCCCGACACACTAATCTTTAAATCTAAAGTATCCCCCTGTGCATTAAAATCAAAATTGCTAAACTTTGTATAAGCATAAAAATGATTTATCGAAATTTTGTGTGTTGATATCGCTGTAACATAGTTATTATTCGCATAAATTTTAGCAACTAAATCTGTAGCACCTCCATCTCTTCTTCCTGCTGTACAGAACTGTGCATTAACAATAGCATCAGGTATCTTATTTGAGATACCAAACTTATAATGATATGTAAATTTAGCTGGTATCATATCTGCAAACCACATTCTCCCCGTACCTAATGGATTAATTTTATGTTTGCAATAACTAAACATTAAATCGCCTGTGCTAGTAAGTTTATTATTTAACATTTTTTTAGTCTGCTTGGCTACACGCTTACCTTTACCAAAGCTGTCAGTTAAAAACAAATAAATAAAATTAGAATATTCGTGAATATGCTCACTAAAAAAATCTTGTTCCTTATTATAATTCCAATATCTTACTCCTATACTAAAAAATAAAATATAATCTCCTTCATTAAAAACCCCATCACTACCTTTTCCCATTATTATAGGGTTTTCATACAAATCATCATAATTAAACTCATCATTCATCATAGGTAATTGACGACCTCCATATCCATACACCCTAACGTTTTCAGGGTTATTTAAACCTATTTTTTTTAAATCACCATAACTTAATTTATATACTCCTGTTTTTTGCAATTTTATTTTATACCAATCGCCTGTACGCAATAAAGACTGTGTTTTGTAAGTTTTTATGGTATCATTGCTATTATTTCCATAATAATATTGTGCCTTGCTATTAAAAAGACACAATGTAAAAATTAAATAAATAATATATTTTTTGTTGAAAAAAATAGAATGCATAATTAGTTTTAAATAAAATTTATACTTTTGTATAACGAAAACTGTTAACTATTTATTATAAACGCTTGATTTATTAAGCTTATACAATATTTATGCCTACAAAGATTAAAAAAATAAACCTTATAATAGTATTATTGGTGTTAAATTTTAGCATCTCGGCACAAGATGCTGTTTTATCACAACCACACTATAGTGTTTATTTTACCAACCCAGCTTTTGCAGGTACTTACACCGACGGCGGACGAGTTAGCTCTTTTTACCGACAACAATGGATTTTATTAGAACACCCTTTTTCGCAATATGGAGTTAGCTACGACCAATCGGTAAGTCAGTATAATAGTGGATTTGGTGTGCATATGCAGAATTTAGTTAGCGGAGCTATTAATATGCCATCTGCTCATTTATCATTTGCATATAAATTTAAAATAAGTCCCACTACCATATTAAGTTTGGGAGTGGAAGGCGGAATAGCTGAAAAATACTTAAAAACAGCATCGTTACTATTTCCTGACGACATAGATGATAATAACATTCCATCACAAGAAATAATAAGTAGCGGACATAATAAAATATATTCCGATTTTGCAATAGGAGCATTATTCTTACACAATAAGTTTCATTTTGGATTATCAGGACATCATCTTAACCGTCCTTATTCAGCAAAATCTGAAGGTAACTATAGCAGAATAGATATTAAGGTATCAGGTCAATTAAGCTACGTAGTTGAAATACAAAAAAGAACTAGAGGGAAACATCATTACCTAATACCTTATTTAATTGCAAATTATCAAGGATTACAAACAAACTTTATGTATGGCTCATCTATGGAATACAATAATTTACTTACAGGAGTTTTTGTTAGGCATAGTTTATATAACATAGATGCATTAATTTTATCCGTTGGTTTTGAAAAAAATCAATTTAGAGCAGTGTATAGCTATGACATAAATATAGGGAAAAGACATACCCATATGCTTGGGGCTCACGAAATTACAATGGCATACATGTTCTACATAAAACAAAAAAAGAAAAGAAAAGCAATAAGTTGTCCACATTTTATAAAATAAATTCAAAACAACATCGTTTTAGTATAAAAGCAGTAAAGAATATGTTTTTTGTCAATAAAACAGTTTTTTTTTAACACTGAGTTTTTTTTTAAACAAAAAAATATGCATTTTTGTCATCTGTTTATATAATTATTATAAAAAAGAAACTAACATAAACACATAAAACAATGAAAAATTTATTTGGTATTTATTCATTAGCAGCAATATTATTAATACTTGTTTCTTGCTCTTCAGAAAAATCGCAAACAACAGGTTGGGATTATAACGACCCTGAATTGGGAGGATTTGAATATTATGGAGATTTTTACGAACAAGAAACTGGTCCAGGTTTAATATTCATAGAAGGTGGTTCGTTTACTATAGGTAGAGTAGAACAAGATATCGTATATTCGTGGAACAATTTACCACGAAGAGTAACCGTATCATCTTTCTACATGGACGAAACTGAAATTAGAAATGTTGACTACAGAGAATACTTATATTGGATTAGTCGTGTATTTATCGACTTCCCTGAAGTTTACAAAAACGCATTGCCTGACACACTTTGTTGGAGAAGACGTTTAGCTTACAACGAACCTCTTGTTGAATATTATTTCAGACACCCAGCTTATCAAGAATATCCAGTTGTAGGTGTTAGTTGGTTACAAGCAAATAACTTTTGCCAATGGCGTACTGATAGGGTTAATGAAATGGTTTTAATTGAAAGAGGTATTTTATTACCTGACCCTAACCAAATAGGCGACCAAAACTTTAATACCGAAGCTTATTTAGCTCACCAGTATGATGGTGCTGTTGGACAAGAACTTGAAGACTTAGACCCAAATAAAGATTTTAGAAAGGTAAGAATGGAAGATGGTTTGTTATTACCAAAATACCGCCTACCAACCGAGGCAGAATGGGAATATGCAGCTACCGCTCTTATCGGAACATCTGTTGATGAACGTGTTTACCAAAGAAGAATATATCCTTGGAATGGAACACAAATAAGAAACCCAGACCCTAAAAGCCGAGGTAAAATATTAGCAAACAACGTAAGATCGCGAGGTGATATGATGGGTGTGGCTGGAGCATTAAATGATAACGCTGACATAACAGCCCCTGTATTTTCTTATTGGCCAAACGATTATGGATTATACAACATGGCTGGTAACGTTAACGAATGGGTTCTTGACGTATATAGAGATTTATCGTTCCAAGATGTTGATGAATTTAGACCTTTTAGAGGTAACGTATTTAAAACATTAGTAAGAGACGAAGAAGGAAACGTTGCGGAAAAAGATAGTTTAGGACGTTTAAGATATCGTGAAATAACTGAAGAAGAAGCTATTGACAGAAGAAACTATCAGAAAGCTGACAACATAAATTACCTAGACGGTGATTTAGCATCAAGTATTGAGTTTGGTAACGAAGATGCGTCAAGAGAAAGAGGGTCGAACAGAATGTACTTTAATGGTAAGGACAGAAATGACCCAATGATGACCTCTTTAATTAGCGACCACGTGAGAGTATATAAAGGCGGTTCATGGAGAGATAGGACTTACTGGTTAGGTGCTGGAACAAGACGATACTTAGAAGAATCATTAAGTCAAGATGACTTAGGTTTCCGTTGTGCTATGATTAGAGTGGGTGGCTCTAGAGGTAATAACGATTAATTTTTTTATATTTTGTGTAATGGAAAAGGCTGTTTCTAAATTAAGTTTTAGTGGCAGCCTTTTTTATAATTAATATTTACTATGAACATATTTGCACTATATGATATTTTCTTAAAATATCCAAAAATTTGTACCGATAGCAGAAAAGCTGAAAAAGGAAGTTTATTCTTTGCAATAAAAGGAGAAAATTTTGATGGTAATAAATTTGCAAAACAAGCTTTAGAAAAATGTGAATATGCCATCATTGATAATAAAGAATATGCTATAAAAGATAAAACTATAGTTGTTGAAGATACTATTAAAACATTACAACAATTAGCATCGTACCATAGAAAAAGGTTAGGATTTCCTATACTTGCTATCACTGGTACTAACGGAAAAACCACTACTAAAGAGCTAATAATATCTGTACTAAACAAAAAATATAAGGTAACTGGAACTACAGGAAATTATAATAATCACATTGGCGTTCCTTTAACATTACTAAGCATGACCTCCAACGACAATTTTGGAGTTGTAGAAATGGGAGCTAGTAATATGGGAGAGATTGATGCTCTTTGTAAAATTGTACTCCCTGATTTTGGTATAATAACAAATATCGGCAAGGCTCACTTAGAAGGATTCAAATCATTTGAAGGAGTAAAAGAGGCTAAATCTGAATTATATCACTACCTATTACAACACAATGGCTTAGCTTTTATTAATGCTGACGACGAAGTGCTGGAAGATTTAAATCCACCTAAAGAGGTTATTTTTTATGGAACTCATAAATTCACACATTGCCAAGGCAAAATAATTTCAAATGATTTATTCATAAAGGTTGCTTGGTTGCCATCTGATTTAGTAGATGACGATGAGGAACAGGTAGATATTGAATGGGATAGCCCAAATAGAACAATACAAACTCATTTGTTTGGTTCATATAACTTATATAATGTTTTAGCAGCTATTTGCATAGGACATAATTTTGGGGTTGATGAAAATGATATAAAAGATGCTATAGAAAGTTACATACCAACAAACCAAAGGTCGCAATTAATAAAAACAGAAAATAACAATATTTTTGCTGACAACTACAACGCAAACCCAACAAGCATGAGTGCTGCCCTTAAAAGTTTTGAAAATATCGATGCGCAAAACAAGGTTTTAATATTGGGAGATATGTTAGAATTAGGCTCAGCTAGTTTACGCGAACACTCATTGATAACCTCACAAATAAATACTAATTTATTTGATGCAATATTTCTAGTTGGAGAGAATTTTTCGCAATGTTCTCAAAACCACGATAACATAATAAGCTTTTCAAATACTGATGAGTTACATAAACATCTATCGGAGAATAAACTTACTAACAAAAATATTTTATTAAAAGCCTCGAGAGGAATTGGTTTAGAAAAGGTTATTGAGCTCCTTTAAATTCATCGATATATGTTCCTAAATCAACTTTGTCGCGGTATTTTTCTTTAATAATATAATCTAATATTGGGTGCATATCCTCAGGCTTTTTAAAACCAGGAATTGCACCTAATAATTGGTTCTCTTTATTTAAAAACACTATATTAGGATACGACATTTTACCCTGTAATAAAGCTATGGCTAAGTTATGCGGAGAGCGTCCTCCTCTATTCTCATTAACAAACATTCTATTCTGAAAATAAATGGTATCGCGAGTTTCAGCATTAAGTTTAACTGCATAAAAATATTTATTTACTATATTTATTATTGTATCGTTATTAAAGGTTTGCTTATCCATTACTTTACACCAACCACACCAATCGGTATAAACATCTATTAAAATATTGCGAGGGTTCTTTTTATTTAATTCTATAGCCTCTTGAAAAGTTAGCCATTTTATTGATTGCGAATAACCAACGGTGGATAATAAAATTAGAGATATAAATATTATTTTTTTCATTTTTTTAGAATTGCTAATATGTTCATATTATTGGTGTGTATAAATATCTAAAAAGCAATACAGATAAAAACATATTGTTTTTAACACACTTTATCTTGTTTTTATAACTTTCTCAAAAATAAATAATAAAAGCAAAAGTACAGATAAAATAAAAAATTTTTTCAATTTAAAAATATGCTAAAGCGCCTCAAAGAACTCTCCAATAACCTGTTTTATCACTCCCGACTCTTTCTATTTTATGGCTATCTTTCAATATCTTTATTCTTCGCTTGGCTGTACTTAAACTAACATCTAACTTTTGAGCTATTTCTTTTGCGGTAATTTTATTATTTTCTTGGATAATGGCAAATACAGTGTCATTTACAGTGTCATTTTTTGTTTTTACAGTGTCATTATAATAAATATGCATCTCTCTATTTTTGAGAATATAATCTTTTTCTAATAATAGATTTGAAAGAAAATAGATAAGATATTTTTGTGTTGGATAAATGCCTTTTGATAAATCCTCATAATTAGCTCGGACAAGTGCATTACGAAAATACCACGAATTATTTTCAAACAAATGATTGCTAACTTTTTTTAAACCTAGCTTACGCAAATATTTAATAAAAAATAAAGCTGTTGTTCTAGTATTTCCTTCTCCAAAAATATGAATCTGCCACAAATGACTAATAAAATATGCTAAGTGCTCTATAATTTCATATTTATTCAATCCTCGATAACTGAATTTTTTCTCTTGTTCAAAATCATATTCTAATGTATCTTTTAAACTACTTGCACTTCCATACAAAACCGATTCCCCATCTAACACCCATTCTTTTTTTGTGATATTATAATCTCGTATTTTACCCGCATTAGGATAAATATCTTTAAATAAACGACGATGAATACTTAAATATTCTGCTGGAGAAAAAACAAACGTTTCTTCGTTTAATATTTCAGCAATTCTAGCTGAAACTTTATCCGCTTCTTCTACCCTATTCTCTGTATCTTTAATAGGAAGCTGCTCATAATAACTATTTATTCGTTGTTTTACTTCTTCAATAGATATATCCCCTTCAATATTCTGCTTAGCGGTTTCTATCAAATAATTAGAGGGGCTTAATCCATCTACTTTTTGTAAACCAATAGCTGTTTTCCAGACTTTTGCCTTTTCAACCCTATTAGGTTCTCCTTGTTGTAAGTACTCCTCAAAATTAATAGCTAATTTATCTGACATATCTATTATCTTTTTATTATTTGAAATTGATATATTTTCAATTACATCAAAGTTATATCTATTATGCCTCTACGTTGTTTATTCTTTTTCAATTTTATGAATTACATTCTCGACTCGCCCTTTTTTGGAGAGCAGTATAGCAACCCATTTGGTTGAAGGGATATTTGCAAATATCAGTATTAACATAACTGAGATAGGAACACTTAACAGCATACCTACCACTCCCCAAATTGCCCCCCAAAACGAAAGTCCTAATATTATTATTAAAGGACTTACGTTTAAAAAATCGCCTGTTATCTTTGGATCAACATAATTACCTATGAATAACTGTATTGCTCCTACAATTATTAATGTCCATACCCCTGGCATTACCGTACCAAATTGCATCATTGCAAATACTGCTGGGAATATGGTTGCAATTAAAGAACCTATGGCTGGTATAAAATTCATTAAAAAGATAAGGAATGCCCAGAATAATGGAGCCTCAATGCCTATAAATAACAATGCAAAATAACTACAGAAAGCTGTTAATAACCCCATTAAGGTTTTTACTGATAGGTAACGTCCTATTGATTTATCTATTTGCTTTAAAATCTGATTTGTTTGCTTCTCTTGTGCTGGATTATTATTATATATTTTATGTATTTTTTGTGAGAAAAAGGGTTCTTCAAATAAAATAAATAAAGCATATACAATTATTAACATTGCTTTACTAAATATATCTCGCAACGAGTTAAACAGATTTTTTAAAACCTCAGTATAATTATATTTAGCTGAGAACTCCTTTATTGAGGTTGACAAATCGATATTAAACGTGCTATTTATTGAATCGATTAACACATTGATATTCTTCTGATAAATAGCTGTTGATGTGCTTAATTGCGATATGTTTGAACTAAGTATTTTTACAAAACCGCCTAATATTAAAAAGATAACTGCAAAGCCTAACAGATTGAGTACCATATCAGGTACATTCTTTTTTATAAACTTTACTCTCTTAACAAAATATCGCATTTCTTTTATCAGAAACCAGAAAATAAGAGCTAATACAAATGGTATAAGTAAATTTTTCCCGTAAATAAGTATTATTACTACAGCTATGCTGATTAATAATGTATTGGTAACTTTTGATGCTTTCATGTTTTTATAATGTGTTAATTTGTTAATTATGAACTCATTTAACTTTTTACAATTTACAAAGTTAAGAGCTTTTATTTTCAAGGTATTAGGCTTTAGGTATGAGTTTTTAGTAAAAAGTAAAATAAAATATTATACCTAATAATAAGGTTTTCAGCTTAGATTTTGCCTTTTTAATAAGAAAAATGTAAAATTTAAAAGCTAACAACCTAATACCTAACAACCATTAAAAAATATAATATATCTCAGACAAGGTCTGTTTCATATGTTTAATTTTTATTTTTTTTATAAAAAATTTTACTTTTGCCCACAATCTTGCCCGAATGTTGGAATTGGTAGACAAGCTTGGTTGAGGGCCAAGTGCTTATTGTAAGCGTGCAAGTTCGAGTCTTGTTTCGGGCACTACCTTCTTTAAAAGATTAGTAATAAGCCCTATATAATGCCATACATTTACTCTTTTACTCTCCTCGATTTGTAAATATTAAACCCTATTAACCCTAACGCCATAAATATTAATAGCAATGACGATGCTACAGAAATACTCTCGGTAATTACAATTGATTTAGGGTTAAACCTCCACTCAATAACATGCTCTCCTTCAGGGATAATCATTGCACGTAATACATAATTTGCTTGAATATAATCCACAGGTTTACCATCGATAAACGCATGCCAACCTTTAGGGTAATATATCTCAGAAAATACTGCTAATTGCTCTCCCTTACTATTTGATGTGTATTGTAAATAATTAGGTTTATATTCATTTAATTTTATAGTAGCATTAGTATCTATTTTAGGCTTTAATTCCGATAGATATTTCTCAAACTTATTATTAACAACAGCATCTTCTTTAGGATTAAAACTATATAATTTGTTTATCTCCTGATTAGCATCATCAACCACATCAACATTTTTTACAAACCATGCATTACCCATTGCATTATTATTTAAAATAGGTGCTCCTTGTGGGTTTAATATTACATAGCGCGTATTTAGCATATTCAGAATTTTATTACTACCAATAACATTGCTAACACCTTCCATTGTTTTTTGTGCATTCAGTTGCTGAGCAATATTCTGTATCTCTTTACTGATATGAAAATCGATAAGTTCTTGGTAACGTCGCATTTTAGCACCATGATATCCGCCTATCGACTTATGATAATGCGATGTTGTAGCATCGTTAAATGTACTAACCGCAAGGTTCAATACACGATAATCTAAATCCTTATCTTGTAAAATAAATTTATCGGCTTGGGTTGGCTCAAATTGTTGTTTAAATTGCTTTTTTGTTACATAATGACTCTCATTCAGGTAACGCTTATCAACAGGATACATATCAAATAAGATTAATGCAATAAATACTGGATAAAAAATTACTTGTTTAATCTTTTTATTAAACACAGCCCAAAGCAATACTGCACTAAGCATAATAAAAGCGAACGACCTAAACGCATCAACTTTTAATAAATGTTGCCTATCGGCACGTAAAGCATCAACAATAACCTGTTGCATTCCACTATCGTTTACCGATGAGTAACTAAATACATTTGAAAACAACGCCACAAGCAAGCTAATACCTGCGGTTATCCCTACCGACCAATATAAGGCTTTGTGAAAATCTGTTTTACTAATTTCATTATTTAATATTTTGCTAACAGCTATTATCCCCAACAAAGGCATTGAGAACTCTGCAATAATTAATATCATTGATACTGTACGGAATTTATTATACCCCGGAAAATAATCTAACACATAGTATGAAAATGGATTATTATAAACCGCATTGGGCAATACTGCTGATAAAACAAATCCAACAGCTATTAATACTCCTGAAATTATTATTTTTTTATTATTAAGATTTTTATACCCATTATTATAAAAATCTTTAAATAACAGAATTAACCCCGATAATATAAGTCCGTATTTAACAAAATCGCCCGTTGCCAGATTACGCCCCCAACCTAATACTACCGACATTATTGTAATGCTAACTAACCAAGTACGCACATTGCCTTTTACAAGGAACAAGCCCAAGATAAATAAAAAGCAAATAATAGCTCCAATATAAACGGGACCCGAAGTCATTGGCTGAGTACCCCAATATAATGGCAAATGCTGAACTACTTTACGTGCGGCAGCCTTACCTTGCGATTGCTCAAACAAACGGAACATTTCCGAATTTTCATCTAAACTACCACCCGATGCACCACCTTTAAAATTAGGAATTAAAAATGTTAATGTTTCATCGATATCGTAACTCCAAGCTGTTGCATAATCTTTATCTAACCCTGAGGTTTTATTTTCTCCGTTATGTTGTGTAAGTTCCGATTTTCCTCGTATTGAATATTTACCATACTCATAAGTAGTGTAGAAACTTGTAATATTTACGCCTATGGCAAGAATTAACCCTACAAAACTTAACAGAGCAGGTTTAATAAACTCCTTAATCTTTTTATCTTTAATAGCTTGAATAAAGAATATTAAAACCATTACCAAAACAGCTAAACCTGTGTAATACGTTATTTGAAAGTGATTTATACGTATCTGTATTGCTAAAGCTAATGCCATTAATAGCGAACCCCAGTAAGGTTTATTCTTAAAAGCAATATAAGCCCCACTAATAATTAAAGGCATATAACCAATGGCAAAAGCTTTTGTTTCGTGTCCTGCCTGTATTATTATAAAAAAGTAGGAGGAAAAAGCAAAAGCCACCGCCCCAGCTATTGACAGCCAAGGTCTGACCCCTAATAGCAACAATGCAAAATAAAAACCTAACAGATAGATAAATACCATATTCATACCCTTATCGCTCCAAACATTTAAAGCCTTTTGTATGTAAACAATTACTTTGTCGCGCTGTGGCGATATAAGATAAGTAGGCATTCCTGAAAAAGAAGTATTTGTCCAGTAAGATGTTTCGCCTGTTTCCTTCTTAAAATTAATTATCTCTTCGGCTGAACTCCTCCACACATGAAAGTCATGGGTTTTTATCTCCTTACCTTTAAAAACTGGCGAAAAATAAACCATAGTTAAAACCGCAAAGAATAATATTGCTATTACATGCGGAAGTAGTTTTCTGAAAAATTCTTTATTTATTTGCATTGCTTAATTGTTTTATGATAAGCTCTAAATATATTAAAGTTCAAACGTCAGAAAAGTTAAAACCATAGTTTACTATTGTAAATGAGGATTTTAATTTTGGAGAAAAACGCAGAAGTTTACATTTTTAGAGTTTATCTTATAAATTTATATTCAATATTATTGCACAAATATATGTAATCATATACTTTTACACATAAAAAAATGAAAAAAATAATAACATACTCAAGCCTTTCGTTGCTTATAATTGCAACTGCTTATTTTTTACTGTCAGATAATGGTAGCACCTTCGGTTTTAAATCGGAAGAAGTAGCCATAAACAACATCGAACAAATATCATCAATACACATATCAGATAGCAAAAATTCTATCATTATAAACAAGAAAGATGAGCTTTGGACAATTAACAACACACACAAAGCTAACCCCAATAAAGTAAACGAACTATTAGTTTTTCTAAACAAATGTACTATCAGCAAACCTATAAAAGGAAGTTTACAAAAGGAAGTTGCAACTAAATTAAAAAAACAAACATTGGTAAATATTTACAAAGATGATAAGTTATTAAGGTCGTTTTACATAGGCAAATACACAGCCGAAAGAATAGCAATACTAAATAATAAGGATAATAAACCGTTTGAATTATCACTTTTGGAATGGGACAACAATCCGTTAATATATTTTGCAACCAGCATAAATGATTGGCAAAACAAACAGCTAATTACCGATTGTAATAATATTATAGGAATAGAATTAAACGACCACACCAATCGAAACAAATCGTACAGTTTACATTTAGTTGGCGACACTTATCAACTAAAATCGCCAACCACCGAGAAGATAATAAATAGCTACATAGTAAAACAATATACCGAACAACTAAAAAAAATTAAAATACATAAATACGCTACTGACATTAATCCGACAGAAAAAAATGCAATAACAAAACAAAAACCTATTTTTGAACTTACAATAAAATACGCTAACCGAAAAGAAGAAATTATAGGATACCACAAAACGAACAATAAGCTAAACACCAACAATATAGACCCTGATTTTCTATACATATTAACCAACGAAGGCGAGTTAGCTTATGCAAAATATTACGACATTTATTTAATAATAGATGGCTTAAATATTCTTTTAGGTAACCACTAAAAATGCAAACTTCCGCGTTGTTTCAAAAATTTAAAGTCCTCATTTACAATAGTAAACTGCGGTTTTAAATTTTCTAACGCCTTAACTTTTACTATTTTTAGAGATTACCTTTAAAATAAGCAATAATCATTGTTTTTTATCTGAATAAATTTTAATACCTTTGCGTTTTAATTTTAAAACGATATTGTATGAATTTTATAATTTCAAGTTCAGTATTATTAAAGCAATTACAGTCAATTAGCAAAGTAATAAGTTCAAAAAATACTTTGCCAATTTTAGATAATTTCTTATTCAAATTAGACAGCAACGGACTAACAATAACAGCGTCTGATTTAGAAACAACCATAACCACGACCATTGAGTTAGACCAAATGTCGGGCGAAGGGGAAATTAGCATTGATGCTAAACGCATAACAGGATTCTTAAAGGAATTCCCTGAGCAACCTCTAACATTTAATATTGCCGAAGACTTACAAATAGACGTTATCTCGAGTACAGGTAAGTTTAGCTTAAAAGGCGAAAGCGGAGAGGATTTTCCTTCAATCCCAGAGCTACAAGGCGACGTGCACAATATTCAGTTAAATTCAGAGATTGTTTTAGAAGGAATAAACAAAACACTATTTGCAGCAAGTACCGACGATTTACGCCCAATAATTACAGGTGTATTTATCGAACTAACTACAGAACATATAAATTTTGTAGCTACTAACGCACATAATTTAGTACGTTACAGAAGAACTGACATTAAGGCGGAAGAGAACGCATCGTTTATTTTACCACCTAAACCAGCAGGTTTATTAAAAACTATCTTAACAAAAGATGAAACTCCTGTTAATGTTCAGTTTGACGAACAAAATGCTAAAATAGAATATGCAAATAATACGATTATCTGCCGTTTATTAGAAGGTAATTACCCTAATTACGAGGCGGTTATACCAACAGGAAACGAAAATACTCTAACAATTGACCGATTAGACCTACACACATCATTACGCCGTGTAGCAATGTTCTCAAACCAAGCAAATAACTTAATACAATTATCGTTATCAGCTAACGAGGTTGTTGTTTCGGCTCAAGACATTGATTTTTCAATATCTGGACGCGAAAGAGTTCGTTGTCAATACGAAGGCGAAAATATGGATATAGGTTTTAAATCGTCGTTTTTAATTGAAATAATGGACAATTTGCCTACACAAAATATTGAAGTAAAGTTAGGCGACCCAACAAAAGCTGGTTTGTTCATGCCTGTTGATAATGATTCAGAAAACGAAGAAATACTTATGTTATTAATGCCTATGCAGATAACATAATTTCACTCCATATTATTATAATTTGTTAAAGGAGTTGTTCAATATAGATTGAACAACTCCTTTTTTTTGATATTAATAGCAAAACCTATTGCATTATTATGGTTGGGTTTATCCATTTGTGGTCGGCTATCTTCTTTGCTATACTTTCTTTAACATGAAGGTTTTGTAACCATTTTAAATGATTAGAATTGTGCATATCGGTACCCAAGAAATCTGCCATATCGTTATTAACTAAATATTCAGCTATGTGCTTTGCCTCGGGCGAGTACATGCCTGCTAACGACAAAAGATTTGTTTGCAATAACACATCTTTATCTCTAAAACTCTCGTACATTTGCAAATTTTTAGACCAATACAGATAACGCTCAGGATGAGCTAACACTGGCTTGTAACCATTTGTTTGTAG
>PDWI01003629.1_pt1 | contig 21568 bp, 22 predicted proteins | sample 1430891 | NCBI WGS metagenome assembly PDWI01 (sample SAMN01162508, study PRJNA174530) | Oral metagenome, whole genome shotgun sequencing project. | biome: Marine environment; feature: Marine mammal; material: Swab sample of the gingival sulcus; isolation source: swab sample of gingival sulcus... | reverse complement strand
TGGAATGCCAAGAGAAAGCATAGGTATCATGGCACCTATTGAGGCTGCGTTATTGGCTGATTCTGGTGCTGCTAAACCCTCGATAGCTCCTTTTCCAAACTCATCTGGATTTTTGGAGATATTTTTTTCATTATTGTAACTCATAAGAGATGCCATAGTTCCACCAGCTCCAGGTAATGCTCCTATGATAAATCCAAAGGGAGCACTTCTTAAGATTGGCCATTTTGAGCGTTGCCACTCTTCTTTGTTTATCCAGATTTTCTTAAACTTTTTTTGAGCTTTTTTATCGCCCTTGCTTAGGATGTTAAACGCTTTAAAAACTTCTCCAAGTGCGTAAATGCCTATGATAACAACTAAAAAGTCTATGCCTGTTTGAAGTTCAAGTACCCCAAAAGTAAATCTTTCAACCCCAGACTGTGCATCTATGCCAACAACAGCGATAGCAAGTCCTATGGTCATAGACAAAAAGCCTTTTATGAGGTTTCCTTTACTCATAGACGCAGTCATAGAAAGGGCTGCAAGCATCAGCAAAAAGTACTCAGCTGGGCCGAATTTAAGTGCAAAATTCGCCACTGGTTCGGCTAAAAGTGTCATTAAAACAGCAGCTATTGTTCCGCCAATGAGTGAGGCGATTGCCGAAATGGCTAAAGCAGCCTCAGCTCGTCCATTCATCGCCATAGGATAGCCATCAAAAGTTGCAGCAAGTGCAGCTCCATCTCCTGGTGTGTTTATCAAAATAGAACTTCTACTTCCTCCAAACATAGCACCCATGTAAACGCCAGTCATGGTTATAAGTGCCGCTGTCGGACCCATAGCAAAGGTCATAGGTAAAAGCACAGCCACACCAGTTGCAGGTCCAAGACCTGGTAGCATTCCTATGATGGTTCCCAAGATGCCGCCAAGAACGATAAGTAAAAGGTTATAAGGCATCAAAGCAACGCCAAATCCATGTAAAAGGTTTTGTAAAATATCTACCATGTCATACCTCCTATTTCTATGCCAAGCGTGGGCAAGGAAATGCCTAAAAATTTTGAAAATAAGATAAAAATCGTAAATGAAAAAAGCACAGATATTGTTATGTTTGTCTTCCAAGCTTTAAGGGTATTCATTAAACTTAGAACCAAAAACATAAAAATACTTGTAGATAGTATGTATCCTAAATGTTCAAAACCTAAAGCATAGCCAAGAGATAATATACATGTATATAAAACTCTTCTTCTGTCTTGTTTTTTTATCGCATCTTCATCAAGTAAGCTTTTTATGGCATTTATGGAAGGTTTTATGCCACCTTTTATGAGAAGGATTAAACCCAAAAATATAAATAAAAATGCTATTCCGTAAGGAAAATATAAGTGTGCATTTGGGTCGCCAAAGTTTGCTTTTGGAGTTTGGCTTACCATATAAGCGTAAGCCAAACCAAAAACCAATGATACAAAGCCCGTTAGGGCATCAAAGTTTTTTTCTTTTTCCATTGTGATTATTTTTTAAATATCGCTTCTAAAACTGCTTTATAGTCTTCGTTTGACTTTTCTAAAAATTTTGCAAAATCAGCACTATTTAGGTAAGTATCATCCCAACCGTTTCTAACTAATGCCTCTTTCCATTCTTTTGTTTGAACCATTTTTGCTAAAGTATCGCTCCAGTATTTAACTGCGTCTTTTGGCATATCTTTTGGCCCAAAAAGTCCACGCCAGTTTACAAAAGTCATATCAACGCCTTGCTCTTTTACGCTTGGGATTTGGGCTAGTTTACCTTTTCCTACTCTTTTATCAGCGGTTTGTGCAAGAGCCTTTAGTTTACCACTTTGGATAAGCCCCTCAACATCGCCAAGACCAGCAACTATCAAGTCCACATGCCCGCCTAAAACTTGAGCCACGGGGGAATTTGACTGAAATGAGATATAGTCAATTTGTTTAAAGTCTTTAATCCCAGCAGCTTTTGCTAACATCAAAAATGTGATATGGTCCATACTTCCTGTTGCACTAACTCCACCAACTTTTACACTTTTTATATCTTTTTTAAGTGCATCAGTTACATCTTTAATGCTTTTAAATTTCGAGTCTTTTGGTACGATGAAAGCCTGATAATCAGCTATCAATCTTGAAATAGGCGTAGTATCTTTATAGCCAAATTTGCTAGTTCCATTTAGTTTGATAAGTAGCAATGGTGGCGAATATACGCTTATGAGATTGTCTTTGCCTTTTTGGGTTTGCATGTAAGAAAGGTTTACACCTCCACCTCCACCAGGTCGGTTTGTGATAGGCATATTTGAGCTTGTAAGTTTTGTGTCTTTTAAAGTCTTAGCCACTGTTCTTATGGTCAAATCCCAGCCACCACCAGCGCCACCAGGGGCGATGAATTGCATTGTCTTTGGAGGAGTATAATCCTTAGCCACCGCTGAGCTCAAAGGCAGTGCAACTAAACACGCCAACTTAACGCCTGTTAGAAATACTTTCCAACTATTTGTTCTTTTCATAAATTCTCCTTAAAATAAAAATTCAGCCTAATTATATCAGTTTTCCGTTAACTTTGGAGAAAATAATTAAAAAAAACTACCAATTTTACAAAAATGAGAATAAAATACTCAATTTATGTAGAGGGAAGAGCATCTTTAAGGAGCTTTTTGATTTCTTTTTGTTCGCTCTCTTCATTTTCTATCATAGACCTAAGCTTAAAACTTGCCTCTATGATGGCATATAATTCTGGCTTTGTACTCTTCCATCTTTGGAGCGTTCTTGTGGTAACTCTTAAAATTCTTGCTTTATCTCTTTGTGTATATTTCATTTCATAATCTTTTAATTTAAAACTATACCACCTTATATTTTAATAATTAACCACGCTATTATTTCATTTTTTTATTGTAAATTAAGACATTATGTAATGCCAAGATTAAAGTGACAATATTTCAATATTAGGATTAAAAATGAGACATTTACATGTATGGCTTTTTGCTTTGTTTGGTTTTTTAATTATCGGATGTAACAGTGGAGATGGAAACTCTAGTGCTAGTTCGAATGAGGTTGTAAGATCACAAGGCTCATTGGGTGCAAAGAGAGCACATTATATTTTTGATAATTCTCTAAATGTTAGTTGGAAAAATGATATGTTTGATAATGTAATAATGTTATCAAATTTTAAGTTACATGTAGAAGGTTCAACTTATACTATAAATTATAGTACGAGTAAAAGTTTGGAAAAGGATGAAAATTATCTAGTTAAAGGCAAAAGTGCCAACATTCCATACGCTTTTGTAGTAAACATTCCTTTTTCTTCAAAAACAAGAATATGTTCTTTAGATATAGATTATAAAATAGCTGGAAATATTCAAACCGCATCAGTTCCTTGTCAGCTAGAGGCCATAAGCAATGAGAGCGATGAAGAAGGAAATGGTGGAATTGGCAATGGCTCTAGTTTGGAGAAATTAGATGCAAGTTCAACTTCAAGTTATATCTCGCAAGATATACATTTCACAGGACAGGTCAAGGAAGATTTTAAGCCAAAATCAGGCGTAAAGATTAGTTATAGTGTTTTGACACCAACATACATTATTCTTGAGAAAAAAAGCGGTACTTTAGTGAGTGATGAAAATGGAATTTTTACATTGAATTTAAAAACAAGACAAAATCCTCTAAAAGAAACTAGAAATATATCTGTGGTTTTAAGTTATGGAGGAATGAGTCAAATTTGGAAATTAACTCAAGATGCAAGTCCAAAATCTGGATCGTTTGAGATAAAATCCATCTACAAACAATCCAAAGCCTCACAAAAAGCCTCACATGTAAGATATGTGGGCAATCTTAGAAGTGGTGATATAGGCGTTGCCTCGCAAAATATAAAATATTCTATAACTCCTAGTTTAGCAGTTAGCTCAGCAAGTAGCGGAAGTGTAACAACAGATGAGTTTGGCAATTTTAGCTTAGATGTAGCTTTAAATGAAAATACCTCCAATGCCAATAGAGATATAAATGTTGTTTTTACTTACAAGTCTGTAAGTGATGTTTGGAAAATAGTTCAAGATTCGCAAAGCAATGTGATATTTTATGATATAGACATACCAAGCATACCAAATATAGTAGCAAGTGGTGGCAATTATGATTTGGTGGGTAGATTGATAGACAAAAAAACAAAGCAAGCTGTTACAAATGTACAAGTAAAGTATGACATCTTAAATACCATGTATGTAGGCTCTTCAACTTCTGGTACTTTAAATACTGATGAGTTCGGCAACTTTAAGCTTACAATCAATTTTAAGAGAAATTTTAGTTCTTCAAGCCGAAGTATAAATGTAATATTTTCCTACAATAACACCATAAAAGAAGTTGCTATAGAGCAATCTTCTCAATTGGATATTACGCCTTTTGAGTTTCACAGTATCGTAGAGGTTGATAAGTTATATAGACCTGGAGGAAGTGCTTACATGTATGGCAAATTAACTCAAAGAGGTATTCCAGTACCAAATACCGAGATACATTGGGAATACGATGGAGGCAAAGAAGCGGGTGGTCGCAAAGGTAAAATTGAAACAGATGGCTCTGGAATGTTTAAGCTAGTTGGATTTAATATAAGTGAAAATATTACTAGTTTAGATAAAGAACATGTTGTTGTTTTTAGATATAAAGATGCATCGTATGTATGGAAGATAACTCAATCTTACGAGGAATACAAGCCTTTGTATGAGATAAAAACTACTCATTTTACCAAAGAGCTTTTTAACAATAATCCAAGCATACACTATTTTGGACAATTAACAAAAAAAGGTTCTCCTTTGGGCAAACAAAATGTCAAGGCAACTTTAATTTGTGATGATGAAAATACTACTATAAAAAGAGATATTCAAACCGATAAAAACGGATATTTTTCATTAGAACACAACCTTACTGACCTTAGAGATAACCCTGAAATAGAATCTAGAAAATTTGTATTTATTTTTCAATACAAAGATGCTCGAGAAAAAGTTGAAGGAGTCCAAAAAAATGAAATGGCTAAATATAAAATAAAATTTATAAGTTCTTCTTTGAATGTTGCAAATAAAGCTGGGGAAGTATCTATTGGTGGAGTTTTGACAAATCAAAATGATGTTCCATTTAAGACTGAAGAATTGGCATACAATATAGTAAATGTATCCGCTTTAAGCTCCGCTACCACTGCTCATAAGGGCAATATTATTGCTGATAGAGATGGTTTATTTCATTTGGATGTATCTTATACAGCCAATGATATCAATGGCTCAAAACCTCGTGAAATTCCAGTGGATTTTACTTATAAAGGAATATCAGAACAGTTTGTTATAATTCAAGATGGAAATCTAAGCATTCGAGACGGAAACATAAGTAAATGAAAAATATAAAAATGGGTTTTGTAAAGCGAGGTGATGATATGTAGGTGGTACTCCGTTTCATTTATCTCGCACTAGGAGGATTTTCCTCCTAGTTTATCTCAAATTACAAAACCCAAATATTTTAAATCTTACATGTAGGTTTTTTACATGTAAGATTTGCTTTATGCAATACTATCATAAAATCAATAACAACAAACTTTTACATGTAAAAAAACTAAAATAAATACATCAAATATACTAAGTAATTTTTAATAAAAAAAGATATAAAATTCTTATAAAGAATGATACTTATTATAAATAAAAGGAGGAAGGTGTGAAAGTTCTTGTAGCTATGTTATTTCTTCTAACATCTTTTAGCTTTGGTGCTGATTGTGTTAGAAAGAAAGAGGGTGTTGTCATTTGCCAAAAGGCTGGAAAAATGTGGCAAGATAATGAACAAATATCAAGAAAAGTTAAATTTATGCATACTTGGTATGAGGCTAAAAAATTTTGTAAAAATTTAACTCTAGCTGGATTTTACGACTGGAGATTGCCTAGCGAGGATGAATTGAAGCAAATGAAAAATCCAACTACTAAAAGGCATCCGTATTTTAAATATATGCAATACGGCGGTCATTATTGGACAAATAAAACCAAATTCTTTGATAGAGATCGCGCTAATAGTGTATCGACTGTTGATGGCACAACTCGTTGGATCGCTAAAAGGCTTAAAGCTGATGTTAGATGTGTTAGAGATTTGTAAGGAAGTGCCAAATCTAGTTAAGATCTAGCACTTTGGAAATTTTACATGTAAAAATTAATTAAAATGATTTTCTTAGTCCCCTATCGTCTGTTTTATAAGAAAGTCTTTCAAGCATTTCTATAAGTTTATTTGTTAGTTCTTCTTTAATATTAAAATATTTAGGAATACTATATTCAGTCCATTCATCTGCACCGCAAACACCCTTTGTAAAATCCGATATGTCTATAGTTTTTTGCCAATCAACATTATCAATGCTGATAGCATAATCCTGATATTCCACATGACTAAAGTCTATAAACTTTATAGTTAAGATGTCTTTGGTTCTGTTATCAAAACAACAATATCTAACCCTCGCATTTTCATTTTTTGTATTAAGTGCAACAAGATAAAAGTAATATCGTTCATATTCAAAACTCAAAAGCCCTCTATAAGTAATATCGTCGATACCTCCTCCTGAGTTATAATGTGCAAGTGGTAAGAAGTATGCATATTCTTCATCTTTATAAACTAATACATGTCGTCTTGTACCAGCGTAATTGGGACAAAAGACATCTATGCTTATTGTTTGATACTCTTTCATATCATATCTCAACATCTCACACCTCCACTTCAAAAGGCGGATAAAGCAAAGCTAGCTCATTCATTTCTTGTTTTTGAAGTTTTTCTGTATAAACTTTAAGCCCATCTATAAGTTCGCTTGAGATTTTTAAACCATGATATGTTTTAGAAAACAACTTTTCAGAGCTTTTAGCACCATCGCACCATATATCATAGCCTAGACAAGTGATAGTTTTATTTTCCATATCCACTATACAGTCAAATATGGCAAAATTACAACAAGGACTTGCATTTTCATCGAAATAATCGGGATCGTTTATTTTTTCATTGGGCTTATTTGTTTTATCATTTCCTATAAGAACCCTAATTTCTTTTGAACTTACATATTCCAAATGATTTGGATTGATGAAATACTCGACTAAAAGTTCGCTTTCAACTTGTAAACTGCCAATAGGCACCCAACTTTTACTATAAGGGTCATAATCTGTAAAATCGCTCATAAATATCCTTTTTTTAAGATTTAAAGATATTCTACCCCCCCCCCTTAAAAAATGCTTAAATTAACTTTTTTAGAATAATCTTACATGTAAAAACAAATATATTTTATTTTAGTTTTTTCAAATTCTTTCCAATCCTTACACATTTTTTTGGAGTTTTTTAATATTTCCTTTTAAATATTTTATATGATTATTAAGCTCGTCTTCTGCTTTTCAGGAAGTATTAAAATATCTGATATAATAAACATAAGGATTGACAGTAAATGTACTCTAATGAATTGTTATGCAATAATATGCTATAATATTTGACTTTACAAAATAGGAGATAAGAAATGACTGTAACATTACAAAATGTAGATAATCAATTCTTAGAAGCAATAAAAAGCTTAGTAGCGTTAAAACCAAGTGTAACTTTGAAAAAAGAAGATGAAAGAGACATCATCAAAGAAAATCTTTTAAAAGATATTGAGTTGATACGAGCCGGAAAATTAAAAACATACCCACACGGCACACAATGGAAGTACTTAAGAAAATGATTATTAAAGATAGTGATAGATTTATCGTAGAATTGGATAATATAACTACTTTTATAGCTATTGATAGCTTAGACAGGGCTATGGAGTTTGAAGACGAATTAAAAGAGAAGATGAAAATTTTACCATCAAACCCTTATGCCTTTAGAAAATCAATAAAATTTGATGATGAGAACATAAGGGATTTTATTTTTAAAGGCTATGTTATACCGTATTTAATCGAAGACAATATTATTTACTTGTTAGGAATTTACAAAACCAATCAATGGATCTAAGCTTTAAAAATAGCAAGTATTTGGTTAAGTATTATTTTTTATTTACTAGATAAAAAGCCCTAAATTTCACTTATACTACACTTATTTCAATTGTGTTGTGAACGTAGCTCATTTAAATTCACACAGTAAGGATTTTTAGCTCAACTTGACGTTTTGAAAAAGTTTAGCGTAGCTAGGATATGTAAAGCGTCATATTTTGGAAAAATCACATAAATTTTAAAATTACTTATCATTTTATTTTGGGTAGAAATAGGGTATAAAATACTTTTTATCGAATTGCTTAAAAAGGCTTTCGAAGTTCTAAATTTAGGTATTTGTTTGAGATTTAAAAAATAAGTGGCCGGGAGAGAGGGATTCGAACCCCCGGAGGTGTTACCCTCAACGGTTTTCAAGACCGCCGCATTCAACCAAGCTCTGCCATCTCCCGAAACAATAAAAAGTAACTCCATTTAAAAATGGAGGCGACACCCGGATTCGAACCGGGGATCAGAGCTTTGCAGGCTCGTGCCTTAGCCACTTGGCTATGTCGCCCCTTAGTTCTCAAAGAGTGGTGCCCGAGACCGGACTTGAACCGGTACAGTAAAAATTACCGAGGGATTTTAAGTCCCTTGCGTCTACCAATTTCGCCACCCGGGCTTGTAAAAAAATGGAGCGGGAAACGAGGTTCGAACTCGCGACCCCAACCTTGGCAAGGTTGTGCTCTACCACTGAGCTATTCCCGCAATATTAAAGAAGACGAAGTATATCAAAAATATTCTTAAGTGTAAATAATTTTTACAAATTTTTTTGATATTTTTTGATGACTTTTCTTATTTGCTTTGTTTTTTTATGAAATTTTAGCAAATTTTGCTATAATCTATCTCAAAATATAAAAGGACTTACTAATGAGAAGTAACGAGATAAAAAAAGGTTTCTCCAAAGCCCCACATCGTAGTTTGCTTAGAGCGGTCGGTTTGGAAGAGGGAGATTTTAAAAAACCATTTATAGGAGTGGCAAATTCATTTATAGAGATTATCCCAGGTCATTTTTTTCTAAATGAATATTCACGCATCATAAAAGATGAGATAAGGGCAAATGGCTGCATACCTTTTGAGTTTAATACCATAGGCGTTGATGATGGAATTGCAATGGGGCATGATGGTATGCTTTACTCACTTCCAAGCCGTGAACTTATAGCAAATTCCATAGAAACAGTTATGAATGCACATAAGCTTGATGCTATGATTGCTATTCCAAATTGCGACAAGATAGTTCCGGGTATGATAATGGGTGCTTTAAGAGTAAATGTTCCGACAGTTTTTGTAAGCGGTGGACCTATGAAAAAAGGTTATAAAGAAGATGGTACTCCCATAGACCTTGCTACTGCTTTTGAGGCGGTTGGTAAGTTTGAAACTGGCGAGATCAATGAGGCTGAGCTAAAAGATATAGAATGCAATGCCTGTCCTAGTGGCGGAAGTTGCTCAGGAATGTTTACGGCAAATTCCATGAATACTCTAATGGAGGCTATGGGCATAGCTTTGGATGGAAATGGAACTATACTAGCACGAACGCCTGAGCGAGAAGAGCTTATAAGAAAAGCTGCAAGAAGAGTTTGCGAGATAGCCCTTGATGAGAGGTTTAAGTTTAGAAATATTCTAAACAAACAAGCCGTTATCAATGCTTTTGCGATAGATATGGCAATGGGTGGGAGTTCAAATACAGTTTTACACATGTTAGCCATAGCAAAAGAGGCTGGAGTGGAGTTTGACATAGCTGATATAAACAATATAAGCAAAAAAGTATCGCATATTGCTAAGATTTCGCCGTCTTTGGGAACTGTCCACATGGAAGATATTCATAAAGCTGGTGGAATGAATGCGGTTATGAAAGAAATCTCAAAACGAGATAATGGTGTGCTTGAGCTTGACAATCTTACTATAACTGGCGAGAGTATGAGGCAAAGGACAGAAAAGGCAAAGATTAAGGATTTTGATGTTATTCATAGCATTGACAATCCTTATTCAAAGGTTGGCGGACTTGCAGTGTTGTTTGGCAATCTAGCAAAGCAAGGCTGTGTTATAAAAACCGCTGGCATTACAGGGCAGAGGCGATTTGAAGGAGAGGCGATTTGCTTTGACAGTCAAGAAGATGCTATAAAAGGCATCACTAGTGGCAAAGTCAAAAAAGGTCATGTGGTTGTCATCCGTTATGAGGGTCCAAAGGGAGGTCCTGGTATGCAAGAGATGTTAGCACCAACAAGCCTCATAATGGGTATGGGTTTAGGAGCTGATGTTGCTTTGATAACTGACGGGAGATTTAGCGGTGCAACGAGGGGGCTGAGCATAGGGCATATCAGTCCAGAGGCTGCTGAGGGCGGAATGATAGGATTGCTAAAAGATGGGGATATTATCAGTATAGATGTTGATAAATATAAAATAGATGTAAAACTAGATGAGGATGAAATAAATTCTCGCCTAAAAAGCTTTAAGCCTAAAGTAAAAACTTTACAAGGAAGTTGGCTAAAACAATACCGTATTCTTGTAAGCAATGCCAGTCATGGTGCGGTTTTAAGAACACAAGAAGATGAATAGGAAATGAAATGTTAGATATTTTTTTACAACAAGCTATCAGTATATTTGCCATTATAGACCCTTTAGGGGTTAGTGCTATCATGCTTTCAATGTTGCATTCGCACACAACAAAAGCACAAGTTCAGATCATCGCTTTAAAATCCACTTTAACCATCATCATAGCATTTTTTGTGGTATTATTCACAGGCGATTTGGTTTTGAAAATCTTTGGCATAAGTTTGGATTCACTCAAGGTTATGGGTGGTATCGTTTTGTTACTAACTGCTCTTAAGATGATAGGGGGTAGTTTTGAGAAAAATCAAACAAAAGAAGAGAAAAAAGAGGCTAAAGGCTTTGATGAGTTTGCTATTATCCCATTAGCTATCCCCATAACTTTCGGACCAGGTATCTTTGCTACGGTGGTTATTTACAAGGCAAGTGCGACTTCTTTTATGGAACTTGTTATGCTGAGTTTGGCATTTTTATCTACGGCTATTTTGGTGTATCTTTCTTTTAGATATAGCATTTATATTAGAAATTTATTGGGTGTGATAGGGCAAAAGATAGCCACAAGACTAATGGGACTTATAGTTGGAGCTATAGCCGTTCAATTTATCGTAATAGGCGTCGCCTCTATGTGGAAAACGGTTTAGAATATTCTACATGTAAGCTTACATGTAGAATACTTATCTCGAAAAGGCAAATCCAAGTCCAATCCTATTTGTATATATATCATAATCTTCCAAACTATTGCCATAACCTGTAAAGAGTTTTAAATACCCAAAAAAGTTTTTACTATGCAATGGAAAAGTCCACTCAAGTTCTGCTGAGCCTTTATTTTGGGAGTTAAATCTGAGATTATTTCTAAGTTTTGCTTTGAAAATGTGCTTTTTGTAAGGATAAAGCAAGTTCAAATCCCCATGGCCTAGATATTTTTCAATATCAGGGTTATCGTCCCCAAAATCATCACTTTTTTCTTCCTTGTCTGGCTCTGGTATCCTATACCATATTCTAGGATTGACAAAAACATTGCCTATTTGCCAAAAGCTAGTTAGATATATCCTATTCCACGAGCGTGAAATGTCTCCATCACGGCCATTTGATTCGTGAATAAGCCCCAATTTGTAGCCCTTTAGCGGAAAATTTTTGCTTTTATAAAATCCATACACAAAAACTTCTGGACGATAGTTTGTTTCTCGAAATGGTTTTGACTTCTTAAAAGTCTGCCACCAAGAAGTTTGAGTATAACCAAAGGCATATCGCTCATCAAATCCTAACAAATTTGAAAAAACATCCTTTTTAAAACTTATCTGAAATTCCGTTTCAAAATGCTTTCTACCATCTCTTTTTGCAGTGTTGTAAATCACTGGTAAAAGATAGTTCGTACGGTATGGCATCACCCCAAAAATTCCCGTTAAAACCTGTTCGACACTTTGATCTGTTTGTTTATCTTGTGATTTTGCAAAATATTTTTTATAAACTTTTCTAACTTCTTTTACGGAGTTTATCTCATCTTTGATATAGTCCGTATTTGCAATGCTTTTAGCCAAATCTTTTTCGTTTATGGGCATAGATAAATCAGCTATCTTTTTATACCAAATCATAGCATTTTTTACATCTCCACTTTTTTCAAACTCTTGTGCTTTTTTATAAGTAGTTTTTATATTTAAAGCAAAAAGTTGAGAAAATAAAATACAAATCAAAATCAAATATCTCATTTTAATTCCCTTTCATATTCTTCATAAAAATTCAAATTCACAAATGCCCTCTCGTCTTCAAAATCTATATATTTTGTTGATGAAAGTTTTATAAGTTCTCTTATTTTGTGGGTATCTTTTGCCAACAAGCTCTTACATGTAAGAGCCAAATTGGAGCTATAAAATCCACAAAGCTGATGGGTAAAATCAGGAGTTTTAGGTATAACTATGTCATAATCTTTTACATGTAAGTGCATCTTTTGTATCTCTTTTTCACTCACATAAGGAATATCCACGCCGAGAATGAAAATCATCTCATCTTGAAAGTGCGAAAAGATTTTTTCAAAAGCCACCATAGGCGAAAACACCTCACCATCATCTAAAATCAAATCTGCCTTAAAATCAAATTTGTCGCTTTTTGAACTTACATGTACGCTTTTAAAAAGCTTTTGTAACCTCTTAACTTGGTATTCGCACAAAGTTTTATAGCCACCAAAAGGTAGCTTGGATTTGTCCACTCCCATACGAGAACTTTTTCCGCCAGCTAAGATGACACAAGGGCAATCAAACATCTCAAATACTCCATATTTCGTAAAACTTATGTATTTTACTTAAAATTTATTTACAAAATCTTTACATGTAAAACTTCCAAATCATTTTTTTTGGATTTTATGATATAATTATATTATGAAATATTATGAATTAAAACAAATTGCCTCATATTTGGGCAAGTTTAAAAAAATCTTTGCCATTGAGAGAGTCGATGATAGCATCATTAAGTTTATTTTCGATAAAAGTGAGCCTATATTTGCGGACTTAAAGCGAGGAAATTCGGACTTTTTTATAGCTGAGAATTTTACAAAAGCTAAGATATATAACGCTCCTTTTGATGTGTTGTTGCACAAATATTTCGCAAGAAGTGAGATAGAAAAAGTAGAAGTTTTACAAAACAATCGCATTTTATGTTTACATGTAAAAGCAAATTCAAACTATAAAAGCACAAATGTTTCTTTACAACTAGAATTTACAGGAAGAAATACAAATGCCATCATCTTAGATGAGCAAAAAAGAGTTTTAGAGGCACTTCGGCACATCGATAAGAGCGTATCTTTTAGGAGTGTCAAGGTTGGCGAAATCTTAGCCCCTTTGCCACCTTTGGACTTTAGTGAAAAAGAGGAGACAATAGAAGATATTTATGCTTTTTTGAAAAATGTACATGTAAAAAAAGAAGAAAGAAATCTTGAGAACCTAAAGCTAAATAAACTCGCTATCATCTCTAAAAAGCTTAAAAAACTAAGCCATGAACTTGATAAACTACCTCTTGAAGAGGATTTAAAGCAAAAAGCAAACAAATTTAACGAATTTGGTGGTTTGATACTAGCAAACTTACATGTAGTAAAGCCTTATACAAAAGAAGTTGAGCTTGAAAACTACAGCGGCGAAAAAATCAAGATAGATTTTCCAAAAGAGGCAAAAAGCCCACAGCATGGGGCAAATATGCTTTATGAAAAGAGTAAAAAGCTAAAGCAAAAGGCAAATTCTATCCACATAGAAAAAGAAAATCTTCAAAATAAAATAAACTTTCTTGAGCGTTTAAGTGATATGATAAAAGATGCAAAAACAAGTGATGAGGTAAATATCATATTGCCAAAACAACAAAATTCTTATAAAAAAACCAAAACCAATCTCCCCTATGAGAGCTTTTTTGTAGAAGGCTATAAGATAATGGTCGGAAAAAGCGAAAAAAGCAATATCGCCTTGCTAAAAGAGGCAAAGAAAAACGACATTTGGTTGCACATCAAAGAAATCCCATCTTCACATGTAATAGTTCGCACCAATAAACAAAATATCCCTGAAAATGTCTTAGAATTTGCAGCGAAACTTTGTGTAAATTTTAGCACCTCAAAAAAAGGCAATTTTTTGGTGGATTTTACGGCTTTTAAAAATGTCAAAATCCAAAGCGGAGCCAATGTTTTTTATGTCAATTATAAAACTATCAAGGTTTTGAGAAATTAATACCCATCAAAAAACAATGATAAAAGCCTAATTTCTTCTTAAAAATAAAATTGTAACCAAAATGTAATCATCTACATGTAAAATTCCGCTACCAATTTTATTTAAGGAGATAAAATGAATATCAAAAATTCATTATTGGTTTTAGGCGTAAGTGCTGTTTTGAGTGCGAGTTTAAATGCAAGAGAGCAAGTCAAAATTGTTGGCTCATCGACTGTGTATCCCTTTGCATCAGCTGTGGCTGAAGAGTTAGGTGCGAGTACCAAATACCCAACTCCTGTGGTCGAATCAACAGGAAGTGGTGGAGGTATGAAATTATTTTGTGCAGGAGACGGCTTAGATACCCCTGATATCTCAAATGCTTCAAGACGAATGAAAGAAAAAGAGTTTAAAATGTGCGAAAAAAACGGCGTAAAAGACATCACAGAAGCCATGATAGGCTATGATGGCATAGCTTTCGCACAAGCAAAATCAAACAAACCATTTGACATTAGTGCAAAATTTCTAGCCCTAGCAGTGGCAAAAGAAGTGCCAAGCGCTGACGGAAAAAGTTTAATAGCAAATCCATACAAAAAATGGTCAGACATTGACGCATCTTTACCAAATAGGGACATCATCATCTACGGACCGCCAAAATCAAGTGGAACTAGAGATGCTTTTGAAGAGTTAGTTTTGCAAAAAGTTTTCAAAAAAATGCCTATCTACACCGATCTTTACAAAAAAGATAAGGTAAAATACAAAAAGTATAAAAAATATTCAGTCCTTAGAACCGACGGCGTTTATGTAGAATCTGGCGAAAACGATAACTTAATCGTTCAAAAACTAACTAAAAATAAAACCGCTTTTGGGGTATTTGGATTTTCTTTCTTAGTTGAAAACAGTGATAAAGTACAAGGTGCTACAATAAATGGTATAAAACCAACTGCGGATACTATTTCTTCAGGGAAATATCCAGTATCAAGATCATTGTTTTTCTATATCAAAAACTCTCATGCAAAAAAAGTTCCCGCTATGGCTGAATATGTAAAAATGTTTATGAGTGAACAAATGATAGGAGTTGATGGAATTTTGGGAGAAATTGGACTTATCCCGCTTCCTGAAAAAATGAGAAAAGATGCACAAGATTTGGTAAAAAATAGAGTTAAACTTAGTTTGGAGGATTTGAGCAAAAAACACTAAATAAAGGGGAGATATCCCCTTTTTAGCTACTACTTTTTTTTAAAAATCATTTTATTTTCCACACATTAAACCCATGTAACCATTTTGTAACCAAGTAAAGTTAAAATTTCGCAAGATTTTACAAAAGGGCGGATGTTGCAAATTTTAGATAAACAAAAAAGACTGTTTCAAGAAAGGCTTATACGATTTATTCTTATGGGTGCTACAGTTATCTCTGTGCTATGTACTTTTGGAATTTTATTTTCTATTTTATTTGAGGCTATTGAGTTTTTTAAGTTACGAAGTTTTTGGTATTTTGTTAGTGGGGTTGAGTGGTCTCCGGGTGTTGTGGATAGCAAATTTGGGGCAGTTGGTATCTTTGCGGGAACTTTTGTTATCACGCTTATCGCACTTTTTGTTGCTATTCCTATTGGGCTTGGAAGTGCTATTTATCTAAGTGAATACGCAAGTGCTATAGCGAGGGATTTTTCCAAACCTTTACTTGAGATTTTAGCTGGTATTCCAACGGTTGTTTATGGGTTTTTCGCAGCTATTACCCTTGCTCCTTTTGTCGTAAAATGTGCTAGTTTTTTTGGACTTAATGCTAGTTTTAACTCCGCTCTTGCTTGTGGGGTGGTCATGGGTATTATGATTGTTCCTGTGATTTCGTCATTAAGCGATGATGTTATAAGGGCTGTGCCAAATTCATCAAGAAATGCCGCTTTTGGTCTTGGCTTAACAAAGGGCGAAGTGGTGCAAGATATAGTACTCCCAACTGCACTTCCTGGTATCATATCAGCTTGCTTATTAGCTCTTTCAAAGGCTTTGGGTGAGACTATGATAGTGGTTATGGCAGCAGGACTAAGAGCAAACCTTTCGTTTAATCCTTTAGAAGATATGACAACGGTAACGGTTAGCATAGTAAATGCCCTTGTGGGAGACTTTGAGTTTAATTCGCCTGAGACTTTATCTGCTTTTGCTTTGGGTTTGGTTTTGTTTGTTGTAACACTTTTTCTTAATGTTATTTCACTATGGCTTATTAGAAAATTTAAAGAAAAATATAAGGTAAATACACTATGAAAAATAATCCTTTTTATGATAAAAGTTTAACTAAAAGACATGTAAAAGCTAAGATTTTTAAAGGTTTTAGCTTCTTTTGTTTGATTTTTGCTATGCTATTTTTGACCTTTTTTCTTTTTGATATAGCCTCAAAAGGACTTCCAGCTTTTAAGGTGGCTTTCATAAAAGTAGATGTTACGGTAAACGAAAAAACTTTGAAAGTCTATACTAAAGCAGTGGATAGAAAATATGCAAAATTGGTATCAAGGGCATGGCTTAGGGATTTGCCAAAGTTGGTAAAGCAAAAGCCAGAGCTTTTAAATAAAACAACAAATATGTGGGTTTTAGCAAACCATCAAGTAGATCAATATCTAAAAGGACATCATTATAATCTAAAACAATTACATGTAGATTTGATCGAAAAGTTAAAATCTGGGGGAAAAATAGAGCAAAAATTTAACACTATATTTTTCTTAAATGGGGATTCAAAGATACCAGAATACGCAGGACTGTTTTCTGCTATGTTAGGGTCTATTTTCACACTTATCATTGCTATGATTTTTGCTTTTCCTATCGGAGTTATGAGTGCGATTTACCTTGAAGAGTTTGCAAAAGATAATAAATTTACAAGATTTATAGAGGTAAATATAAATAATCTAGCGGCCATTCCTTCCATACTATTTGGATTGCTTGGACTTGCGATTTTTATCAATCTTTTTGGTCTTCCACGCTCTTCGCCTATCGTTGGGGGATTGACTTTGGCACTTATGACTTTGCCTATCATCATAGTTAGCTCTCGTGCAGCCCTGCGTACGGTGCCAGATAGCATAAGGCAAGCGGGATTTGGCTTGGGGCTAAATAAGATTCAAGTTACATATGACCATGTTTTACCTCTCGCGTTTCCAGGTATTTTGACGGGATCTATCATAGGACTAGCCCATGCTATGGGTGAGACTGCGCCACTTATCATTATAGGTATGATAGCTTTTATCCCGGATACACCAAATAGCATTTTTCAAGCAGCAACAGTTATGCCAGCACAAATTTTTACATGGGCAGGGATGCCTGAGGGTATGTATATAGAAAAAACAGCCACTGGGATAATGGTACTTTTAGCGGTGCTAATCTCGCTAAATGCCTTAGCGATAATCTTAAGAAAAAAACTCCAAAAAAATTGGTAGGAAGGAAAAATGACAAAAGATACTAAGATACATGTAAAAAATTTAAACCTTTGGTATAAGGATAAACAGGCATTGTTTGATATAAATATGAAAATATATAAAAATCAAATAACAGCCCTAATCGGCTCATCGGGCTGTGGCAAATCTACATTTTTAAGGTGCATTAATAGAATGAATGATTTGATACCAGTAGTAAATATAAAAGGCGAGATTATCATTGATAATAAAAATATCTACGATAAAGATATCGATGAAGTTAGTGTTAGAAAAAAAATAGGTATGGTTTTTCAGCAGCCAAACCCATTTGCAAAATCAATTTACGATAATGTCGCTTACGCACCGCTAAAACACAATCTAGTAAAAAAAGGCAAATCCTGCGATGAACTAGTCGAGCTTTCTTTAAAAAAAGTTGGTCTTTGGAATGAGGTAAAAGATAAGCTAAAAGAAGCAGGAACTTCGCTCTCAGGCGGACAACAGCAAAGACTTTGCATAGCAAGAGCTATAGCCATAAAACCAGAAGTTATCTTGATGGACGAGCCAACTTCAGCACTTGACCCCATAAGTACGCAAAAGATAGAAGAGCTGATGTTGGAGCTTAAAAAAGACTATAGCATACTTATCGTAACGCACAATATGCAACAAGCTGCACGAGTGGGTGATCATACAGCATTTTTTCACTTAGGAGAATTGATAGAATATGATAAAACAGATACTATTTTTGTAAATCCTAACAATAAAAAAACAGAAGATTACATAACAGGGAGATTTGGGTAATGTTGCAAAATTATGAAAAAGATGTGAAAAATATCAAAAAAGAGTTGCTTAATATATCTAAAAGCGTATCTGATGCACTTGAGTTATCCTTTCAAGGTGTACAAAATGAAGATATATCGGCACTTGATTTGTCTATAGAAAAAATATCAAACAAAAGTCATCAAATAGACAACGATATAGTAAAAATCTTAGCACTACATTCTCCAGAAGCAAAGGATTTGAGGGAGCTTATAGCATTTTTAAAACTTACAAATGAGCTTTTACGAGCAAGTGCAAACACCAAAGGTTTTGCAAAAACTTTTAGAAAATCTTACATGCAAGAGCTAAACACAAAAGTCATTTTAGGGTTAGCCTTATTTTTACATAAATCAACAAAACTAGCCTTTGAGAGTGCTATAAGTATGCTAGAGCTTGAAGATAAAAAGCAGATAAAAGAACGGTATAAAAAAGTAGTTTTAGAAGAAGAAAAAACCAACGACCTATACGCCATAGCTGAAAAAGACATCTTGAGCTTAATATCAAATGATATTGCCCACTCAAAAGAGTATTTTGATATTCTTTCATCTTTTAGGAAATTACAAAAGATAGCCGATAGAGCAGTTTGTATGGCGAACTTGTTATTGTTTGCAAAAATTGGAGGAAAACTCTAGTCTTACATGTATAAAACTTTAGAAAAAATCAAACGATATTTAAGTTCAAATTTTGAAGTTTTAGTAGCGAGTATAATCTTTGCGCTAATTCTTGGTTTTTCTGTAGAATTTTATAAAGCTATAACGCTTATGTTAGAGTTTATAGTGGTTATGGAAGTGGTTAAGATGATTTCTGATTTTATAAAAAAAGAAAAACTAAGACTTCGCTATGTTATAGATATTTTTATCATATTTCTTATACGAGATGTGATAATCTTATCAACAAATATAAAAAAAGACTACTTTGATATAGGCTTTTTACTAGCTGTCATTTTTGTATTTTTTATATTTAGGATATTGGCTATCGCTTACTCGCCTAGCTTGAAGAGGGATAGGGGGGAAGAGAAAAAGGAATTTTAAGCTAAATTAAATATTTGAGAGTTGTAGATACATGTAAAACAATATTTTGTCTATGAGTCTTAAACATGCCTCACAAATCAAACACAAGCAAAAGCACCGATATACTAAAAATGCAAACTATGGTTTGAAGACTAATTATCGCAGACATAAGCTTCAAGTCTCCTCCTAATTCTCTCGCTAGTATATAAGAAGAAGATGCCGTTAGAAGGGCAGCAAATAAGACCAAAAAAGCTGTAGTTGTATAGTCTAGTCCAACAAATTTAGCGACAAAGAACATCACAATAGGGAATAAAAGCAGTTTAAAAAATAAAGCCACAAATAACTCTGACTTCAGCTTTTTTATATGTTCTACATGTAAACCAACTCCTACCGATAAAAGCCCTAGCGGAAGTGCTGCTCCTCCTAAAAGCTGTAAGGTTTTTTCGATAGGAAGTGATAATCTTATGCCAAAAAAGTTTAAAAGACCTCCTATGATGCAAGATATTATCAGAGGATTTTTCATGATAAGTTTAAAAAGTGATTTTAGTGTTATCTTGCTGTTTGCTGTGTATATTGAAAAAATCAAAATACATAAGACATTTATCAAAGGTATCACAAAGGTCATAAGCAATGCGGCTAAAACTAAGCCATTATCTTTAAAAATAGCACCACTTAAAGCCAAAAAAACATAAGAATTAAATCTAATAGTCCCTTGATATATGGAAGTAAAAGATTTTCCGTCAAAAGAAAAGAAAATCTTTGAAAATAAAATCAAAATAATGCTCATCAAAAATATAGCACAAAAAAGAGCCGATACAAAAGAAATACTGTCTATATCGGTAATTTTCGCTGTGCTTAACTTAAATATAAACAAGGCAGGAAAAAGAATATAATATGTAAATTTATCACTGTATTCCCAAAACTCTAAACTAGGAAAGCTAAGTTTTTTAAGCACATAACCAAACATTATGAGTAAAAATATAGGAACTAAAGATAATAAAATATTTTCCATTTGTTTATCCTGTGAAAAAGAGAAAACTATAGCATAAGTATAATATATTTTGATTTTAATCTGCTAAAACATTGACTTTTAAAAGCCCACTTGTTACAATTATGCTCATGTTACTAGAAATAAAATAGATGTAAGAGTAAAAATGAAAACTAAAACCATACTGATAGTAGAAGATGAAGAAGATATTTTGGAGTTGCTTGAATATACTTTGCAAAAGGAAGGTTATGATACCATTGGCTTTTTACATGTAAACAAAGCCTTAGAGAGAATTTTCGACGAAGAAGAGATTGATTTGATTTTGATGGATAGAAATTTGCAAGGATATGAGGGAACAAATTTTATAAAAAAGATCAAATCCCAAGGCTATGACCAAGCTGTGATTTATCTTACGGCTAAAGATAAAGACGAAGATATCCTTGATGGGTTTGAGTGTTATGCGGATGATTATATAACCAAGCCTTTCAACCTAAAAGAGTTACATGCAAGAATAAAAGCAGTTTTAAAGCGAACTTCAAAGGAGATTGAACTTTTAAAAGTAAAAGATATTGTTTATAACGGTGCGAAAAAGCGATTTAGCATTGAAGACAAAGAACTTGATTTGAGCCGTTTAGAGCATAACTTACTTTTGGAATTTATCAAAAATAAAAATATACTTTTAAGCAGGGATTATCTACTAAATACCGTTTGGGAAGATGCCATAGAGACTAAAAGCAAGACTGTTAATGTGGCAATTAAGAGGCTAAAAGAAAAGATAGACCCTAAAGGCGAAAAACAATACATCAAATCCATTCGTGGCGAAGGATATATGTTTTGCTAAAACTTCATCAGTTGTTTTTACGAACTTTTACTTTGATTTTTTTGGGTATTTTGCTAAGTTTTAGTGTTGCTACTTATTTTTGGTCGAAAAATATTTATATAGCTCAAATCGAAAAAAATCTTAAGCAAAACATACAAACTCTTACAATTTCACTAGATGATGTGGAAAATTTAGATAAAAAAGTACAATCTTTGAAAAAAAATCTTAGTATTAGGATAACTATCTTAAACAAATACGGAAAAGTTATAGCCGAAAGCGATAAGGATAAAAGATTTTTAGAAAACCACTTCCATAGAGTCGAAATCCAAGAGGCGAAAAAAACAGGTTTTGCAAAAGC
>PDWI01003628.1_pt1 | contig 21569 bp, 21 predicted proteins | sample 1430891 | NCBI WGS metagenome assembly PDWI01 (sample SAMN01162508, study PRJNA174530) | Oral metagenome, whole genome shotgun sequencing project. | biome: Marine environment; feature: Marine mammal; material: Swab sample of the gingival sulcus; isolation source: swab sample of gingival sulcus... | reverse complement strand
CTTGTTAATTATAGAATAAAAGGGTTGGCAATGGAAGTAGATGGTCTTTTTGATACGATTGTTCTTGTGTTGGGTGTAGATAAACAGAGGGAAGAGGTTGAAATATCTCGAAAGAATGTTCATGGAAAGCGTCATTCACGGACACGGAGAGCTTTTGAAATAAATAAATAACCAAGGAAATTTAGATGAAAAAAATAATTGTTTTGCTATTTCTGTTTCTTTGTTCCTGTGCATTGCAACCGCCGTCAGTTTTTGAAGGTTCATATGTTGGTTATCTACCGCCGAATGAAGTCCAGAACAAAATAATAAAAGATTGTGTTAATTTTTTAGTAGAAAAATATCCGCCGGGATATACTGCCCTCAATGCTGTATATCCGCAAAGAGGTATAGATTCATTTAGTCTTAATCTCGAATCTGCACTAAGGGAAAAAGGTTTTGAAATATCACCATCGGCAAATTTGAGACTCGGTTGGTTTTTCAATACGCTTGATCCTGAGCCTGTTTCTGAAAAAGAACAGTGGTATGTTAAATTATGGCTATCATCAAAAGATGAAAAGCAAATTGTAACAAGAATCTATACACAAACAGGTGATCCTGTTGCAGGTTTTGCCAATGGTAAATTGTAGGAGAAATTATGGAAAATTCACCTAATGGATTACAGCCGCCAGTTGCTCCTATGCGGAGATTAAGCAAGCGACCAATGTATATATTTATTGTAGCAGTTTTTATTTTACTTGCCGCCTTATATTATGCAATTGACTACAACGAGAGAAGACATCAAAGGAAATCTGAAGAAGATAATGCTATTGTCAGCACAAAAGAACCTCCTTTAGCTCGTCTTGATAGTGCAGCTCTTGCATTGCCAGAGCCAAAAGATGAGGAATCGCCGCCAGCAATTATCACTCCAAAGAAAAAAGAGATCGCACCGAGAAAACCGATTGTCATTAACTTTACTAAAAAAACAGATGATGGTGATAAGGAAGAACAGAAAAGAAAGCGACAGCTTGCATTAAATGCTCTCACGGCTCCTCTTGTAAAGAGTACACAAGGAGGAGGAAACAGAAAGCATCTTGCATCAATGGAAAGGAGTGAAGGAGAACCTGCGAATCGGCAAGGTCGGCAAAGTGGGGATGATGCTCGGAGAAGAGCTGCGGAACATACTGCGCCGAATGTTAATAGAAGTTATGACCCTGCCGCAGATATTGATAAAGAAAACTTTTTGAAACGGGCAGATCAAGGTCAATGGATTTCTCCATATACACGGGAAAGTGGTCGTAAATATGAACTTAAAACCGGAACAGTGATACCCGGTGTGATGATAACTGGCATCAATTCTGATTTGCCGGGTGTTATGATCGCACAAATTACACAAACTGTTTATGACACTGCAACGGGTAACTATCTGCTTTTACCGCAGGGAGCAAAACTCTATGGTGTTTATGATTCACGAGTAGTTTACGGGCAGGAAAGAGTTTTGGTTGCATGGAATCGTATCATATTTCCTGACGGGACAAGTGTAACTCTTGGTGCAATGCCCGGAACAGATATGTCTGGATACTCAGGATTCAATGATAAAGTAAATAATCATTATTTTCGGATATTTGGTGGAGCATTTTTAATGTCTGCAATAATTGGATCTACAGCTTATGCGATAGACTCAATCGACTCAAACAGTGGAGGGGTTAACAGTAAGGATAATCCGTCTTTAGGAGATGAGCTTGGTTCTGCTCTTGCAACACAGATGAGCCAAACATCTCTTAAATTACTTGAGCGCAATCTCAATATAAAACCAACACTAGAAATACGACCCGGATATCAATTCAACATCGTTGTTACAAAAGATTTGGTCTTTAATGGCGGTTATAAACCCATTTCATACTGATATTATAAGCTGATCATGAGTAAACAATACGGTCATAAAACAAGAAGTAAAAGTTCCAGGGCTATAACAATACTTGTCCTTCTTCTGCTTTTTATTTGGAGCTGTATCATTTTCTTTGGTGTTACATGGAATATTGCATCTCTATATGATTTTCATCCGGCTCTGGGGAAAATTATTACCATAGATATTGGTAATGTTATCGAATTTTCTGTTTATTCTCCTGTTTCTGTTTTTGGATGGCCGTCAGAATTATGGTCAGACCCGGAAGTCGAAAATATATTGCGGAAGGGGATGATGTATCTTGTATTGCCTCCCGTCTTTATTTTTATGTTGATTGTTATGGCTCGTCAAGATTACGGAGCGATAAAAGATTTGCATGGATCGGCAAAATGGGCAAGCCGAAAAGAGATTGAGGATATGGGATATTTTGGAGGAAAAGGAGTTTATGTCGGCGGTTGGTGGGATGATAGCCGTAAAAGGCAATTTTATTTGAGGCATGATGGAGCAGAGCATGTACTGTGTTTTGCTCCGACAAGATCAGGAAAAGGTGTCGGTCTTATCTTGCCCACCCTTTTGTCCTGGGAACACTCTTGCGTGGTGCTCGATATTAAGGGCGAAAACTGGGCATTAACAAGTGGTTTTCGGAAAAGTCAAGGACATACTGTCCTCAAGTTTGACCCATCAGATTACACGAAAAGATCGGCTCGTTTCAATCCTTTAGAGGAAATCCGTATGCACTCGGAACGGGCTATATCTGATATTCAGCAAGTTGCGGCAATGGTTCTTGACCCGGAAGGAAAAGGGCTTGTGGATTATTGGGAAAAAGCTGCATTCGGTTTTTTTGGTGGTGTGATTTTGCATACAATGATTATGACGTTAAATCAGCAAAATAGAACAGCATCATTGTATGATGTATCAATTATGTTGGAAGACCCGGATAGAGAAGCAGGGGTAAAGGGATTGTTCCGGGAAATGATTGCAACAGATCACGAAGCTCTATTGCAAACACTTTACCCGGAAATGAGTAGTGAACTCCGAAACTCAATGCACATTTTTTGTGCCGCAGCAGGAAGAGGTATGCTTGCCAAAGCTGATAAGGAAATGTCTGGAGTTGTCTCAACAGTAACCGCAAATTTGGGACTGTATAGAGATCCGGTAGTTGCTTACAATACAAGGGTAAGTGATTTCAAGATTGAAGATTTGATGAATCAAGAGAATCCGGTTGATCTCTATCTCATTATTTCTCCAGCAGATATAGCGCGATTACGCCCATTGCTCCGGATTTTTACAACTCAATTTTTAGGTCGTTTGACAGAAAAAATGGAGTTTGGAGGCGGCGGAACAAAAATCAGCTATAAGCATAAGCTGTTACTCTTGTTTGATGAATTTACCTCACTTGGGAAATTACCGATTATTGAACAAGCGATAGCCTACATGGCAGGTTACGGTGTTAAAGGGTATTTCATTGTTCAAGATACAAAACAGCTTGATAAAGCGTATGAAAAAGACAATGCTTTGATGGCAAATTGCCATATACGCATTGCTTATGCTCCCAACATCCCTGAAACCGCCGAATATTTATCCAAGCTTACTGGAACAACAACTGTAATACAGCGTAAGAAATCGACATCGAGATCAAGGAATGGTTACAGCTCCTCGATGAGTGTGCAAGAAACGGCAAGACCGTTGCTTACACCCGATGAATGTTTGCGTTTACCGGGGATTCATAAGAGTAAAAATGGTATCGAATCTGGAGATATGCTCATTTTTACCGCCGGGCATTCTCCAATTTATGGTCGCCAGATTCTACATTTTATTGATCCGGTTTTTGCTGCACGCTCACAAGTTACAGCTCCAGCTCTTTCTGATAGCCTCTATTTCACGCTAGAGCCAGAATCGGCGGCACCGGCAGAAGAGAAAGTTGAGGTTGTTCCGCCGCAAGAGAGTACGGCATCTCTTTACTCTCGATATTTGTATGATTTGCCTCCTGAGATAGAAGAGGAGGATGTATGAAAAAGCATAATTTTTTACTTGTGCTTGCTGTTATTACCGGGACAATAGCTTTACCTGTTGCCTTTGGGTGTCGGGTTAATATCACATCAAGTATGCCACTCGGCATATATCATTTCATATCTCCCACTTCGCTGCATCGAGGAGATATAGCAATTTTCTGCTTGAAAGCAGAAGAGGCAGTTCGCCTCGCAGTTAGTAGAAAATATCTTGGTTCTGGCAGGTGTCCAGGAAGACTGCCTCCACTCATTAAAACAGTGATTGCTTTGCCCGGAGACTACATAGCTTTTGCTGGCAAAGAGATTGTTGTTAACGGGAAGACGATACCTAACAGTACGATACAGCATACTGATAGTCATGGTCGTCAGATGACTTCAGACCTGAAAGAGGGAGTTGTTCCGGCTGGTAAGACTCTGATGTTATCGACATCTAACCCTAAGAGCTTTGATGGTAGATATTTTGGTTTAATTCCGCTTGACGACATACAGCTAGTCGAACCAGTGATAACCTTTTAATTGAAAAGAGGAATGCTATGACCACACCATTATATGAGAAAAACAAGAAAACGGTGGAGATGTTTACTGCCGATATTATTAAAGCTCTAAAAGAAGGTACAGCACCCTGGACAAAACCGTGGAAAGCGGGAGAACTTGTTTTGCCACGCAATCCGATAACTGGCACAATCTATAGGGGGGTGAACACACTTAATCTTTTCAAACCAGATTTTGCCGATCCTCGTTGGGTAACATTCAGGCAAGCCCAGGAACGAGGACTAAGAGTAAAGAAAAACTCAAAATCAAAGCGGATTGTTTTTTGGCAATGGACAAAACAAGAAACGATTAAAGATGAAGACGGTAATCCTGTTCTTGATGAAAATGGTAAGGAACAAAAGGAAACAGTGCAGCTTCAGCGTCCAAATATTCACTCTTACGCTGTATTTCATGCATCTCAATTGACGAAGGACGGTAAGGATATTCCGCCATACAAACCGGATAAACCGCAATGGAATCCTGACGAAAGAGCAGAAATAATCTTGAAAAATGCTGATATAGAGATTCTGCATGACCAGCGAGATCGAGCTTTTTACAGACCTGCAACAGATTCAATACACCTCCCTCTTAAAGAAAATTTCCCGGATAGTGGAGCATACTATAGTACCGCTTTACATGAGCTTGCTCACGCAACAAAGAATCCTGACCGGCTCAACAGAAATGAGGGTAAGAGTGCGCCCTTTGGATCAGAAGAATATGCGCGGGAAGAATTACGGGCAGAGATCGCATCTCTGATGCTTGCAACTGAACTTGGCTTGCCCCACGACCCCGGTGAACATATGTCATACATAAATAGCTGGATAAAAATATTGGAGCAAGACCCATACGAAATTATCAGGGCTGCAAAAGAAGCTGAGAAAATTAAGGATTACATTATGGGACTGGAACAGGAGCAAGAGCAAGTTCATCAAGAGAAGTATGATGTGAGTGATACGAAAACAGAGTTGGTTGACCCGCCAGAAAATGTCCCGGAAAAAATTTACCTGAATGTCTCATATAAAGAAAAGGATGCTGTAAAGAAGCTTGGTGCAAAGTGGGATAGAAACGAAAAGAAGTGGTTTGTCATGGGGGATACAGACCTTATCAAATTTGAGAAGTGGATAGTATCACAAGAACAGGAGGCGGAGAAAAGTAAAGGGAATATTGCTCAAGAAGCAACAAGGCTCAATGTGCCGTTTAGAGAAAAAGAAGCCGCTAAAGCACTTGGCGCAAGATGGGACAGGAAAGAAAAAAGTTGGTATGTGCCAGCCGGAACAGACCTTAATCGTGTTGCCAAGTGGTTGCCAGGTCAAACTCCCGAAACAGAAAGAGATAGTGTTATCAATCCAGTAGAGGAGTTTGGGAGATTTATAAAAGATAATGGGCTTATCATTGATGGAGCACCAAAACTCGATGGGAAAATACATAGAGTTGCTGTTGAGGGAGGAAAAAAGGGAACAAAAGATGGTGCTTATTGCGGATATGCAGATGGACGTCCAAATGGTTGGTGTCAGAATTACAAGACGGGAGTGCAGGAAAGATGGATTGCGACCGGACATTCTGTGAGCATGTCCGGTAAAACAATGCTTAAACAAGAGACTCAAGCAGTTCTGGATGCCAGAGAAGCCGAGAGAATGGAGGAAAGGATAAAGGCTGAAAAGCGAGCTTATGCAAAATGGATAAATGCTGAACCTGCACAGGAAGCCCACCCGTACATACAAAAAAAAGGTGTTCTTATTGGTACAGACGTTCGGCAGGATAAAAATGGGAATCTCATTGTACCGGCTTACAATCTTGAAACGGGCAAGATTCAGACTGCTCAATATATCAATGCAGACGGCGGCAAGTGGTATGAAAAAGGCTGCTCAAAAGAAGGTGCAGTTCACCTTTTACCGGGGAAGGAGGCTTTCAATAAAAAGCAGGAAGTTGTTTTGATTGCAGAGGGCTATGCAACCGGGGCAAGTCTTCATCAAGCAACGGGATTGCCGGTTGCAGTTGCTTTTGATGCCGGAAATCTTGAAAGTGCAGCTCTGACAATCCACAAAAGACTTCCCAACGCTAAAATTACAATCTGTGCAGATAACGACCATCAGCATAGCAGCGGAAGAAATGTTGGGGTTGACAAGGCAAAAGAAGCTGCTGCCTTGGTACATGGCAAGGTTATAGCTCCAGAGTTCACTAAAGAAGAAAAGGCAAAAGGGTTGACAGATTTTAACGATCTGCACAAATCAAGAGGGCTTGAAGCGGTTAAGGAAGGTATCGCACGAGGAGGAGAAAAGGAAGCAGAAGTTGAGGTTGAGAGATGAGAGGTCTTTTTTTCTTTTTTTGGGTGTTGTTATTGCCTGTAAATATCTTCGCAGAAGTTGTTCATAGTACATATTTTGAGAGTGCGGCCGCAAAGCTCAAAGTGCCAGTAGCATGGACAAGGGCTATTGCAGAGGTTGAATCCGGCAATGATGCTTTTGCTCTCAATATCGAGGGAAAAAGCTATCATTTTGCAACTAAAGAAGAAGCCTTACAAGCAGCAGAAAATGCTCGAAAATCAGGCTCATCTTTTGATACAGGGGTTATGCAAGTCAATAATCAATGGCTTGAACAATTAAATATTCCCTTGTCGGCAGCTTTGGATCCTGCGGCAAATATTTGGCTCGGCTCATGGATACTTAGTGAGGAGATAAGGCGGCATGGGCAGAACTGGATGGCTGTTGGACACTATCATTCTCCTACTGAAGATAGGGCAAACAGATATGTTGAATTAGTTAAGCAAGCACTGAAAAAACAACACTCCAAAACAAAAAAGAAGGAAGCAAGAGAGGTACGGCAAGAGGATATTATCCCGCCAACAGCAGTCTCTATCGTTGTCTATCGAGGGCAAAAATCTCAAGCTCGTCAAGTTAAAAAAATAGATTTCTCTGTACTAGAAAATAAGGAGTAAATATGAAACTGTTAATCGTAGAATCTCCCGGAAAAGTTAAGAAAATCCAGTCCTTTTTGGATAGTTCCTGGAAAGTTATGGCAAGTGTCGGGCATGTGCGAGATTTACCCAAAAAAGATATGGGGGTTGAACCGCCGAATTTTGTGCCAAGTTACCTGCCAACGACACGGGGAAGAGAGGTTCTGGTAAAACTCAAGGCAGCAGTAAAAAATGCCTCAGAAGTGTATCTTGCAACAGACCCGGATAGAGAGGGAGAAGCAATTGCATGGCACCTTGAAGATGCCCTTAACCTCAAAAATGTTAAACGGATAAGGTATGCAGAAATTACGGCACAAGCGGTAAAGGATGCGATTGCAAATCCGCAAATGATTGATCGTAATATGGTTGCAGCTCAAGAAGGACGGAGAGTTTTAGATCGGTTGGTCGGGTATATGGTTTCTCCGGCTCTCTCGAAGCAGACTGGCGGTCGGCTGTCAGCAGGAAGAGTGCAATCTCCGGCGGTGAGATTAGTTGTTGAGCGTGAACGAGCTATCAAGGATTTTAAGGTAACGGTACACTATGGCGTTGAGCTGATTTTTGAAGCAATGGAGCATGTCTCGAAAGGTTGGAAAGCGTCATGGCTACCCAAATTGGGAGGTTGGCTCGATGATGAAGAAGAGTATTTGCTTGATAAAAGCATTGCCGAACAGGTTGCCGCTGTGCGTGATGTTGTTGTTACGAGCTGTGAGGAGAGCGAGAAGAAAGCCGCTCCTCCTGCACCATTCATAACATCAACTTTACAGCAAGCGGCAAGTGCTGCTCTTAAAATGAGTCCCAAACAGACTATGGCTATTGCTCAAAAATTATACGAAGATGGTCATATAACATATATGCGAACGGACTCTCCAAATCTTTCTAATGAAGCTATTGCAGAGATTCGAAGCTGGGCAGCAACACAAGACTATCCTTTGCCGGCAAAACCAAGGGTGTGGAAAGGTAAAGAGGGAGCGCAGGAAGCTCATGAAGCGATACGCCCAACTCATTTTGAGGTAGAAATCGCAGGAGAAACGGAGGATGAAAGAAAACTTTATCAAATGATACGCCTTCGGGCAATTGCATCACAGCTTGAAGAAGCTGTTTTTCTGGTAAGAATATTACGGCTGGAGGCTGTTATAAATAGCAAAACAGCATATTTTGAGGCAAGAGGGAGAGTTTTGAAGGTAGCCGGGTGGAAGGCATTAGTTGCCGAAGATCAGACCTCCGAAGATGATAAGGAAGAGGAGAATCAGATACCGCTTCTTGAAAAGCAAAGACATCTTGTTGCTCAAGATAGTCAATTGTTGACTAAAAAGACCAAGCCTCCAAAACGCTATACAGAAGCAGCACTCATTAAAGCATTAGAGGCAAAAGACATCGGGCGTCCGGCAACATACGCTTCTATTTTAGATAATATCACATCAAGAGGTTATCTTGCTTTTGATAAGCGTTTTCTTGTGCCAACGGAAATTGGTGAAAAGGTGGTTGATTCGTTGACTGGGCATTTTTTCTTTTTGGATTATCTCTATACAAGAGAAATGGAAGCTGCCCTGGACGACATTGCTAGCGGAAAGAAAAAGTATCTTGATGTTGTTTCTGAAGGACATGAAAGGTTGAGCAAAGAGATTGATATTTTTGTTGATGAAACATCTCCTAAATGCCCGGAGTGCGGTAAATCTCTTCGGCATATGAAACGAGCTGATAAAGGGGAGAAGAAGGGGTTTAATTTTTGGTCGTGTAGTGGGTATCCTGATTGCCGAGTAACTTTTACAGATGCGAATAATGCTCCGGGAGAAAGGTTGGATAACAAGCCGAAACCTGAAAAAAGTGGCTTTTCCTGCCCTGAGTGTGAACAGCCGCTTATCCGTAGGCAGGGAACGAGTAAGGCAGGAAAAGCATACGATTTCTTTGCTTGTTCCGGGTATCCGAAGTGCCGGAAAACATTTGGTGTCCTTGATGATAATTCCCCGGATTTTACCGGTCAGTTACGCCCAAAGGCAGAAAAAAGTGATTTCTCATGCCCGGAGTGCGGAGAGGCACTTATCCGCAGGAAAGGGGTAAGTAAAAAGACCGGCAAGGAGTACGATTTTTTCGCATGCTCTGGGTATCCGAGGTGCAAAGAAAGTTTTAATGTCAAGGAAGGGCGGCCGGATTTTGACAGGAAAGGATAAATCTCTTGAATCACACCTAGAGGATAGGGTATTCTGGTGTATGACTAGGATTGAGGGAAAATTGCAGTTTTTTACAATCTTATGCCAATAGAGCAATGGAGATTATCATGGCTATCGTTCGATATGTAAGTGATGAGGAAAAAGAAGAGATTGTTCAACAGGCTGTTGACGCTCTGTATAGAGGGGCTCCCGAAGAAGAGATTGCTGGGATTAGAGATAAATTGCCAGTAATACCCAGTTTGGCAAAATCTTTGAAAGATTCGATCGGACTTGAAGGATTACTTGGCACCAACTTGAATTTTTATGATGCAGTGCAGGAATATGGTGAAGATTTTCTTAAATCATAATGAATGAAAAATTGATAGCATTATTCGTAGCTGAGGCGACACTCTGTAAAGCTTTACATAAGAATGCGAAGGCGACTGCTGCCCATATCTCTTATGGACAGAATCTTAACAGAATGTCAAAGATAATACGGCTTGTTGCTGGTGAGGAAAATCCTGTTACTGTTTTTGAGATGGAAAGAAGTTGCGAGCTTTTTTATTTGGAAAACTTTGTTCAGAATCTAAAAGAACAAGAAAGAAGCCGTGAAGCTCTAAAAACTATGGAGTATGTTCAGAAAGCAATAGAGGCACCAAAGGATTTTGAGCAATATAGAGAGAATACAGAAAAAACATTCGGGGAAAAGGAGATGAAACGGCTGAAGAAAGCTCCTTCCGATATTGTTCATGGATTTGTAAAAAGCCAAAATCAACGGTTAGCAAGATTTTCTGCAAGTGAGATGTTGACACCTCCAGAAAAGGATTTTTTTGATGCTCGCCGAGAAGCGTTGAAAATTGCTCTAAAGCAACATGAAAGAAACTGTCAGGCTGCTTTGGGTTTTGAAAGTTCTTCAAAGGGTATAGAGAGATAAACGAAAGACTTTAACACGAATTGGATAATAATGGATATTAAAAAAGAAAAGGATTTGGAATATCTTAGAGCCGCAGCAGACAAGGTAATGCAGGAAATGGCGGATAATCCCGATATAGGTATCCCGGTTGACCCTGATGTTGCGGAGTTTATGGGAGCTTTTGAAAGTGATGAAGATCTTGCAGATGTAATAGCAGGAAAAGAAGTGCCTGATTAATAAATGGAGGAAATATGCAAAAAAGAATTAATAGACTATGTAAATTGTTGTTTGGTTATTCTGTGATAATGGTATTGCTGAGTTCTTGTGGGATGATACATATTTCAGCGGAAAAAGAACTGCAATACACACCTGGCAATAATGATATTTTTGATTGTGCTATTGTTGCTGCTCGCAAGATTGGTTACTCGCAAATAGAATTTCCTGATAGAAAATCGGGGACTTTTGGAGCTGTAAAAGTTGGGCAAACTGCTGTTAATGCTGTCTATCAGGCAAATTTTTATGTTTCTAAAGAAAACCACTCCATAACAATGAATATTCAGGAGTTTAATGCTATGGTACCTTCTACTGAAGAGCAATTAAAAGGAATGATTGCTATTTATGAGAAAGAATTTGAGAAGCAGTGTAAGGTCAAAGTATCTTATGGGGATGGGCGATAATAATATTAGGTTGTGTAGTATGTTCAGGACATCCTGAGCATACTACAGCCTAATTACCTATCTATGAAGCCTATCTTATCTACGAGTCTATTTAAGTAAGCAAGAGCACCTACTATACAAAGCAAGCCTCCGGGTATCACGAGATAAGGTTTAAAATTATTGTATTTTGTCAAAAAATATGCGGGGACATCAACCCCAAAATTGATTAACATATTTGGAGCTAAAAGGATATTTGTTATTCCGATTCCAGCAAAAATAATGGAGCTATTTTTGATAGGATTGTCGCCCCAAAAAAATATTAATTTCATTAATTCACCTTTATCAAGTATTTCTCAAGGTCTTCCCCTGCTGCAATTTTATATTTGAATGCATCCGGCATCCGACCTCTTCCTGTCCAAGTGATCCGTTTATCCCCAATATAAATTTCGTATTTTTCTGGTCTTTTTTGTGTTCGAGTTTTCTTTTTGGAAAGCATTTTATATAAGTCAACAATATCTATCCCGTCATCTGCCATCAGTTTTTTATATTTAACAATTTTCCTCAATCTTTCACGATCTTTCTCTTTTTCTTCTTGAATAATTTTAGAAAGTCTATCGTCTATATCTTTTAATTGTTCTAGGCTCAATTCTTTTACTGCTCTTTTTAGCCGCCAAGTATTAGTAAGTATTCTGATAAAATTTTCCACAATTATCCCTTTGTTGTCTAGCTGCTTGTTGTTTAGCTGTGAATTTTGAGTTTATCGCTCACATTCAATTTCTTTCTCTTTTGACAAACCTAGAGCTTTTTCGCAATTTCTTTCATGAATTTTCAGCGCTACTTGTAAGGCATCTCTCCTTGTCTGGAAATAAAACTTCTCGGGAGGTGTTGCCATTTGTCCAGCAGCTTGGTTTAATCTCTGCCGCTGACTTCTCATAAAAGTATGAACAATGTCTTGAGGAGCTTTGGTAAGACGACCCATATTTACCGTTCCCAGGTTTTCCTTCATCTCTCTTTTATACTCCTCTGGCATGAGAGGAGCTTCTAGCGCTCTTAAAACACTGCTCATTGACTGTAGAGCTTTTTGGCTACTTTCTATCTCTTTTGGTGTTTTGGCAAAGTGTTCAAGGTAGAATTGCTCACAAAAGCGTTCTGTTCTGAGAATTAAATCAGGGCGTTCTAGGTCAGCAACTTTCCCTAAAATTTGAGAAAGGCGATTGAGAGTATTTCCTCGGGCAATTCGAATCTGAGACTGTTCTCCTCTGTTGTGTTGCCCATTAAACCATGTTAGTTCTCGTAGAAGGGCATTTTCAAGACGGTATTCATCATTCTTTAATGAATTTTTCGCCATATTCTTGCACCGCATCGTAGAGATTAAAGTCTGTTGCCAATAATCCATCAAGTCCTCTTGATTCCTTTAGAGATTTTGCCATCCAAGGAAAGATTGGTAACTTTCCTCCAATCTTGTTAAGTTCTTCATCAGATGCACCTCTGCATAGAGCTTCTGTCATTTTCTTGTTTATTTCATCGCGTTCTTCAGGGCTTATGTATTCAACTATAGCCATCTTTTCATCCTCCTTGTTCGGTTATTTCTTTTCTTGCTAAAATTATCATCCCGGAAGTATAACTATATCCATAGCCATACACAGAGTCTTGACTAGTATTCATCTTTCCCCTACTCCAATTACCTGATATCACTGGAGATATTGAGATGATCTTGAATCCTTGAGCATTCAGTTTGTCGATCTCTACTTGAACATCTTGTGCTAATCGCTTTCCGTCAATTTCACAACTTGAGAAACCTGTCTGTTGCCAAATATTTCTCCATTCCAGAATATCTTTTTCTTTACCAAGACCAAGTAAAGTTCTTTTCTTTTTACCAGAAGGAACTTTTTTATTTACATATCTGCCTATGGGTACTCCATGTGCAGGAACATATACAGTTCTGTCCATAGTTAAAATATATTATAACTTTATGTCTTTTCAGAGAAATTTATGTGTTCATTTACTGGGAATATCATAACATAAAAAATAACCCATCACACATATTTATTTCAATCCTGTCATCATCGCTCCATGTCATGTTGTGCATTATTATACAGTAACAATGAGGTTTTTTCTTTTCTCCTGCCAAAAACCACATTGAATTTGGGCAATGTACGCATGCCGTTTCTGGCAAAGTTTCTAATGATTGCAGGGTTTGGCTGTTTATAGGTCTTTCTTCCTTCGGTTTCTCGGGCTTCAATGTAATTACCTCGTAAAACTGCTTGTTTACCAAATTTTGTTAAAGCGTACAGCGTTGCTATTTTTTCTGTTCTGTCGTCTGTTGAAAAATAAATCTTCTCTCCACAATCTCTTATCACCCCTCCATGCTTAAATTCGTATATAATATTCCCTCTATTGTCAATCTTTTCCTTAAAACTGGAAAATACTCTATTTTTGTTTTGTTTGTCATTGTGGAAGAGAAAATACATTTTTTTAGCATCGGCATTTTTTACGGGAGAAAGTTTATATTCTTTGCGAAAAGTGCCTTTTTTCTTTTCTTCTTTGGGTGTGGGTGTGTTTTTATTGCGTAAAATATCGGCGGCAATTTTGTTCCCATTCTTCAAGGCTTCATGTTTCAGATAATCATGCCAATTATAAAAAGGATGGTCATTCTGTATATTTGCGATCTCTTTTTTATATAATTCCTTTGCGTCATTTAGCTGTTTCTGTAAGATTGGATTTATTGCAAATATTCTTGAGTAGTAGCTTCGTTTAGAGAAAGTTTCTCTCTGTATTTTTTCTTTCACTTCGTTATATCGATCAAATATTCTGGATACAGTATTACTGTTATGTCGCTTTGCTTCTGCTATTCTTCTCTTCTTTTCCTCTATAGATTTTTTATATTTTTTGTATAACTCATCTCTTGCGGGATTGCGCTTATATAAGGGTTGTTTGGTGTATGGTGTCTCTCGTTGCTTCTCCTTTATTCTTACTGAATCAAAATCTTCAAAATTGCCAAATATTTTTGTTAAATTTGACTTTGATAATGACCTGTCTACAGCACTTGCTTTTATTGCACAATTTAGAGATTGCTCGTCTGCAATAACAAAACCGTTTCCCCTAGGCTTGATTGTCATCCCATATTTTTTGAAAATTGAATGTATATCTTCCCAATTCTTTGCATTTTTATTGATTTCATCAAGAATATCTTTTTTGTGTTCCAGTACGAAAGACTGAAATGATTGCTCCCCTGTATGTGCCTCCATTGCTGCTGCTTGTTGAGCGATATTTATGCTGTTTTTTTTGTCTTTTGGTTCGTCAAAAGATAATCCATATTTATCACAAAGGATTTTTGCAGTTTCTCTCATTTTTGGTTGATCTCTGTATGGTTCATGTCTTGCAAATTTAACAGGATCAATCATATTATAGGCTATGTGCATATGTATATTGTTTGTATTTTGGTGTATTCCACACAGCCTTTGATGATTCTCAAATCCAAGAGATTTCGCAATTTCCTTTTCAATATCACGGTAGTTTTCTTTTGTCAGCTTCTCTTCATCTCCTGCTCGAAAACTTATAATCAGATGGTATGTTTTTTCTTTTTTTGAACGAGTATTTAGTGCTTGAGTTGCTTCTATCTCAAGGATTGAAGATTGATAATCTGGAGCCAGACAGCCAGTAGCCCAGCTTTCTAGACATTTCTCCCCTTCATGACTAGCATCAGCGATATAATTTCCCAGTCTTCTTATATTATCATTAGCTATATTTTCTAAAATAACGTGCTTGGTTAGCATTTATTTCTGCTTCTTTGTGAGATTTTCTGCAACAATTCTACATTGTTTGGTTAATATGTTTTGATTTCGCTCAATATCTCTTAGAATAGTTCTAAAATCGCCTGTTTGTTGCCCGGATAACCCTTTTGATATGGCAAGTTTTAGTAGACCTCCAATTCTCCCTAAATCAGCATTTGCTTTGAGTAGAGCAAGGTATGATTCATAGTCTATTGTTGCGTTTATATTTTGTCCAAGACATACTTTCTTTATAAAAGACGAAATAGATAACCCTGTTTGAGAGGAAAGTTTTTTTAATTTGTGATATTCGTCTTTTTCCAAGTAAGAACGAACTACAATTTTTCTGGGAGATGGCATTGTCTTTTTTATGTGTAAGATATTTATGTAATGTTCCTTCGTGTTAAAAATAACTTTCTTAATGTAAATTACAATATATTTTTTTAGTTTTTTGCTTTTTTTGTACAGCTAGGCTGGACACTTGCGTTGAGCCGTAGGCGAATAAGCAGCCCTCGGAGAGCAGGAGTAAAGTGTACCCACTTTACCTATCCTGCCCCAAGATGTTGGTAGAAAATAGTAGATTTTTTCGAAGAGACTTCTACTATCTTCTACTATATTCTACTAATTTCTATTGTTTTCTATTATCTTCTATTAAATTCTATTAACTTCTGCTATATTCTGTCAACTTCTACTAATTTCTATTGTAGCTCTACTATCTTCTACTATATTCTACTGTTTTCTATTATCTTCTATTAAATTCTATTAACTTCTACTAATTTCTATCCTATTTCTGATTCTACTTATAAGATAAGAAAAAGAAAAAAATTACTCCAAAGAAAAAGAAGAGGACGAAACGAATCTGCTTGCGAGACCATTGACCGCTGTAACACCCTCTTGAGGAGCAAGATGAGAATATCTCATAGTCATTTGTATATTGCTATGCCCCAATAATTTTGATACTAAACTTATAGGAACACCGTCTTGAACGAGCCAGCTTGCAAAGGTATGGCGTAAAGTGTGAAAGACAACTTTATGGCGTAAATCTTTTACTCCATTATTAAGTCCTATTTCTTTGACAGCTTTTTCAAATATTCGATTATTCTTGTTTGTAAATAGATGATAACTCTCTTTATTATTCATTTTGTTTTGAATTATTTTGAAAGACAGCGTATTTAGAGGGATTGTTCTGTTTATGTTGCTTTTTGTGTCTAGGACAGTAATAAAACGACTTTCCATATTTATATCGTTTCTGGATAAGTTAAATATCTCTCCTTTTCTTAATCCGGTGTTTAGTGCAAATATTACAATTTCGTACCAATTATTTGTTTGTTCCTTTTCTTGAATTGTTTTTAACAACAGTATTGCTTCTTCCCTGGACAAAAACCTCATTCTTCGGTTATCAAATTTTGGAAGGGTGTTTTTGAAGGGGGGAGGCTCTTTCATCATGATGCCCCATTCGTAGGAACGAAGTAAGACTCTTCTCAATAAGGACAGGCAATGCTTTACTGTTTGTGGGCTAAGTCCTTTTTCTTCTACGCTTCTTCTGAGTTCAAGGTAGTCAAGTGATGTTAGGTCTTCCAAGGGTTTTTTGCCGAGTATTGGTTCGATATGATATTTCCATCTTCCAATTTCAGTCTTCTGATTTTTGCTCTTGAGGGAGCCTAAAACTAGGGATTTGTACAGCTCCCATGCGCTGTTTACTGAGTTTGGCATTTTTCGCTCCTTTAAGTGAATTTAAGCAAGGATTATTTTGCAAAAAATTCTATTTGATTTTTTTGAAAGAAGGTGTATGCTTTTAACTCAATAAGGCATTGTCACGCAACTTAATGATGCCGTAATCAGTTCCATAAGTGAGTAAACCACGGTCTTCTAAGCCGTGGGTCGCAGGTTCGAATCCTGCCGGGCGTACCAGTAATAGCAACCACTTGCAATGTTGTCATTGCAGGTGGTTGTTTTGGTCTGCCTCAAAGATAGGGAATGGGTTCATTTCCGGGTCTACATCAAAGAAAGGGACTGAGGGAGATTCCATATTTTTCTGTTTTTCTTCTCTTTTTTGATCTTGTGCTTACAAGTGTTAGAAGACAACGTTCCAGCTGAAAAACGGCGCTGTTTATAATGGTCAACGCGCTGTATATATAATTTTTATTGCAGGATTGATGCTGTCCTATGATTATCATTTCTTCTGTGGAAAATTATGGTCAACATGCTGTAGCAGGAAACAGTTGAAAATGAAGAAAAATTATGATAAAATGAGTAGTTGCAAGTCAATTTGAACAGAAAGAGCTTTTACAGTACGTTCTTTTGATCAGGTTGAAATTATTAAACAATAATATAAGGGAGATTGTTATGGCAGTTGCTATTGTGGGGTTACCTCCGGCAGGTGACGAATTTCAGGTAAACAGTTATACTGATGATATGCAAAGAGATCCTTCTGTAACGGCCTTGAGCGATGGTGGTTTTGTCGTTACCTGGTCTTCTTTCGGTCAGGATGGTTCTGAAGGGGGGATTTATGGTCAGCGTTATGACAGCAGCGGTAAAAAAGCTGGTGAAGAGTTTCTGATTAACAGTACCAAATTCGGTAACCAGACTGACCCCACTGTAGCAGCTTTGTCTGAAGGTGGTTTTGTCGTTATCTGGCCATCCCAGGAAGGAGATGTTTCTGATATCGAGGTCTATGGTCAGCGCTATGATGGTAGTGGTGCAAAGTCTGGTGAGGAATTTCTGGTCACCAGATATGACTATGAAACACAGGGCTCTCCCTCTGTAGCGGCTTTGAGTGATGGCGGTTTTGTTGTTACCTGGTGGGGAGCCCCTCAACTGATTGACGCTGAAGTGCTTCCCAAAGGGGCGGTTTATGCCCAGCGTTATAGCAGCAGCGGTGAAGTTTCTGCTCCTGCGTTTATGGTCAGCAGTACTGCGGGTGATCAGGACAGTGTTGCCATAACGGGGCTGAGTGATGGCGGTTTTGTTGTTACCTGGTTTGTTGCAGGTGCGGATCCCTATCAGGGTGAGGTTTATGGTCAACGCTATGACAGTAGCGGTGCAAAGTCTGGTGAAGAATTCCTGATTAACAGCTATACAAATGGTAAGCAGGATTTACCTTCGGTTACTGCAATGAGCGATGGCGGCTTTATTGTTACCTGGGCTTCTGTTGATAAGAGTAACGTTGAGGTCGGGGATATGTTCGATGGAATTTATGGCCAGCGTTATGACAGTAGTGGCGTAAAGTCCGGCGCAGAGTTTTTGATAAGCTCCGCTTCCGGCAGCTCTCTTCCCAATTCTGCAGTAACAGCCTTGACTGATGGTGGTTTTGTTGTTGTCTGGGAAGCTGACGGTCTGGATGGCTCCGGGTTTGGTGTTTATGGGCAGCGCTATACCAGTTATGGAATGAAAGTCGGTACAGAATTTCTGATTAACAGCCATACAGAGGGCACGCAGGATCTTCCTGCAGTAACGGCGCTGGCTGATGGTGGTTTTGTTGTTGTCTGGGAATCAGAGGGACAGGACGGTTCTGGCTGGGGAATTTATGGTCAGCGTTATAGTGCCGATGGCACTCCCGATGTTGATGAGGAGGATCCAGCAGCAATTACTGGTACTGATGGTGATGATACACTACGCGGTACAGTTGATGACGATATTATCAAAGGGCTTGCCGGTAATGATGTTCTTTCTGGCCATGACGGTGATGATACGTTAACCGGTGGTGCCGGTGATGATATGCTGAGAGGCAATGCCGGCGCCGACCTGCTTGATGGCGATGCCGGTAATGATCTTCTCTATGGCGGTGATGGCGACGATACCGTTAATGGCGGCGCTGGTAATGATTCGCTCTACGGTAATAACGGTGCGGATCTCCTTGCTGGCGGTGCCGGGGATGATTTCCTCTACGGTGGTAAGGGCAAGGATAGCCTTGATGGCGGCGACGGTAATGACGGCCTCTATGGCGGTACCGGCAATGATGTGGTGAATGGTGGTGCCGGTGCCGATATGGTTCAGGGCGGCCGTGGTAATGACTCGTTGACCGGCGGCGCTGACAATGACAGCCTCTATGGCGGTTCCGGTAGTGATAACCTTGATGGTGGTTCCGGCATGGATTTTGTCAATGGCGGAAAAGGCGCAGATTTTCTCTCCGGAGGAGCCGGCAATGATACCGTTATGGGCGGCGATGATAATGATATTCTCCATGGCAATGAAGGTGATGATCTGCTGACAGGTCAGCAGGGAGATGATAACCTTTATGGCGACGATGGCAATGACCTGCTGATTGGTGGTGCCGGTGATGATACCCTTACCGGTGGCAGCGGTATGGATAAGCTGTTTGGTAAAGAAGGCAATGACCTCTTTGTACTCAATGCTGATAGCGGCGATGTTGATATGATCTTTGATTTCACCAGTGGAGAGGATCATATTCAGTTGAGTGGAGAGGTCTTTGCTGACTTTGTTGAAGGTGAACTCGGTGAAGGGCTGTTTGCCGCCAATGCTACCGGCAGCGCGATGGATGCCGATGATCATATCCTCTATAATAGCAATACTGGTGCTCTTTTCTATGACGCCGATGGTAATGGTGAAGGGGCGGCAGTTCAGTTTGGTATCTTAACTAATAAAGAAGAGGTACAGGCAACTGATTTTCTGGTTGCATAGCCTGATTACTCTGGTATCAGGATAAACCAGCATGGCTGGACCATATAGCTTCCAGCCACAACAAACAATGAAAATCGGAACTTCGGGACGTTGACGTCTGTCTTTGAACCGTATTTCAGATAAAAAGGAGGAGCAGGTATTCTGCTCCTCCTTTTCTTTTTGAGAGAACTTAAGTGTTGCTAAAAAATATGCGCCTATTATAGTTTTTGTAGTTTGGGATGGTCTTATCAATGTGCCTGTTCTTTATGGTGTTGATATGTGCTTATTCTAAAATAAAAACAACAGGTTACTTTTATAATAAAAGTAACGTAATTCCAATAGCTTAACAAGGAGATATTCTTATGGCAGAAGATACCTATATTCTTGATGAGAATGTTGAGGATTTTTCTCTGTATCCAGAGAGCGGTAGATCATCAGTGATAGGGAATGAGCTGAATAACCATATTATCGGCAGTAATCACAGCAATACCCTTAAAGGTCTGGTTGGCAATGATACTTTGGAAGGAGTGGATGGAGCCCGTAATATTCTTGATGGTGGTGCTGGTGATGATCTTCTTATTGGTGGTGAAGGCCGCGATAATCTGATTGGTGGCGAAGGAGACGATACCCTTGAAGGTGCTGGTATCAATCTCATGATTGGTGGTGACGGCAGTGATCTATTCTGCATCACGACTCCTATGGGTTCTACCCGTATTACCATTGAAGACTTTGTCAGCGGCACGGATCGTGTTTTGTTTGCCCATCCAAGCTTTTACCTCGGTAATGAGGCCGGTAAGAGCGGTTTTGTCGCCAATACTACAGGTGAGGCAACCTCCGAAGATCAGTTTTTTGTTTATAATACCGAAACCGGAGTGCTTTTCTACCGAGGTGGGATGATTATCAATTTTAGGGGTAACCCGGTGGTTACAGCTGAGGATCTTGGCCTGTTCGGCGATGATACTGTCCCTCCGGGACCGGAGCCAATCTCAGGTACTGAAGGTGATGATAGTCTCTATGGCACAAATGAGGTTGATTTAATAGAAGGTCTTGCCGGTAATGATTCGCTTTTTGGTCGTGATGGTGATGATACGTTAACCGGTGGTGCCGGTGATGATATGCTAAGAGGCAATGCTGGCGCCGACCTGCTTGATGGCGATGCCGGTAATGATCTTCTCTATGGCGGTGATGGCGACGATACCGTTAATGGTGGCGCTGGTAATGATTCGCTCTACGGTAATAACGGTGCGGATCTCCTTGCTGGCGGTGCCGGGGATGATTTCCTCTATGGTGGTAAAGGCAAGGATAGCCTTGATGGCGGCGACGGTAATGATGGCCTCTATGGCGGTACCGGCAATGATGTGGTGAATGGTGGTGCCGGCGCCGATATGGTTCAGGGCGGCCGCGGTAATGACTCATTGACTGGTGGTGCTGACAATGACAGCCTCTATGGCGGTTCCGGTAGTGATAATCTTGAGGGTGGTGCCGGTATGGATCTCGTCAATGGCGGAAGCGGTGCAGATTTCCTCTCCGGTGGTGCTGACAATGACACCGTTATGGGCGGCGCTGATAATGATATTCTCCATGGCAATGAAGGTGATGATCTGCTGGCAGGGCAGCAGGGAGATGATAACCTTTATGGTGATGCTGGCAATGATCTGCTGCTTGGTGGTGCGGGTGATGATACCCTTACCGGTGGCAGCGGGATGGATAAGCTCTTTGGTAAAGAAGGCAATGACCTTTTTGTGCTCAATGCTGATAGCGGCGATATTGATATGATCTTCGATTTCACCAGTGGAGAGGATCATATTCAGTTGAGTGGAGAGATCTTTGCTGGCTTTGTTGAAGGTGAACTCGGTGAAGATCTGTTTGCCGCCAATGCTACCGGCAGCGCGATGGATGCCGATGATCATATCCTCTATAATACCAATACTGGTGCTCTTTTCTATGACGCCGATGGTAATGGTGACGGAGCGGCAGTCCAGTTTGGTATCTTAACTAATAAAGAAGAGGTACAGGCAACTGATTTTCTGGTTGCATAGAGATCTCCCTGCTGGAGTATAGCAGTATCTACAAGGGAAGGGCAGAGTT
>PDWI01003625.1_pt1 | contig 21583 bp, 20 predicted proteins | sample 1430891 | NCBI WGS metagenome assembly PDWI01 (sample SAMN01162508, study PRJNA174530) | Oral metagenome, whole genome shotgun sequencing project. | biome: Marine environment; feature: Marine mammal; material: Swab sample of the gingival sulcus; isolation source: swab sample of gingival sulcus... | reverse complement strand
ATTATCTTTTTCATCATACATTTGTTTTGCAATACAAGCAGATTTGTAAGAAGCACTTGTGCCACTAGACATTGTTATTATTAATATTTGTTTATGATTTTTCTCTACAGCTTCCTCTATTAGATTGTAGAACATAATTGGAGAAGGAGCAGCTGTTGCAGGTGATTTGTCAAGACCTTCAAGAATACTAAAAAGATAATCAGCAGTTATATCAATTCTATCTAAATATGTTTTGTCATTTATAGTTATACTTAGTGGTGCTATTGATATATCATATTTTTCTAGTAAGTCCTTATCTAAGTCACAAGTTGAATCAGTTATTATTTTAAACATATTTTCCTCCTTACTTATAGATATTATATATTAATAATTTAAAAAAAGCACTATTTTATATTTAATAATTTAAAAGTTTTTTATTATTATTCCTATTTTAATAAAATCAATACTATTTTACATTTTTTATGGTGTTTTATAGTATAATTATTAAATAGATAATAAAGTTTAAGAAGAGGAAGATTATGAAATATTTTATATCGTTTATGCTTAGTATTCTAATTTTAATAATGCCAATAGTATTTTTATCAGGAGCTACAAGTGTATATACAAATATCTATGATTATACAGGTATTTATAATGAATTAGATAAAAATTTTGTGAATGAAGCTACAAATATTTTTGTTAAATTTTTACATAAAAAAAGTGATGATATGATATATTTTTATGATAATAATCTTATATTTAAAGCTCAAGAAATATTTCACATGTTTGAGGTAAGAAATATATTTTATAATTTGAAAAAATTTAGTTTATTTTTATTTGTTTTTATATTAGGCTATCTTTTTTTAAAAAAGGATTACTCTATTTTAAGATTACAGTTATATTTTTGTCTTTTTTTAGTAAGTATTTCTTCTGTAATGAGTATGTTTTTTAGTAAATCTTTTACATTGTTTCATAAAGTTGTTTTTAGTAATGATTATTGGATTTTTACAGATGAACACTATTTAATAAGAATACTTACTTTAGATTTTTTTATGTACTTTTTTATAATTGGTGTATTTAGTAGTTTTTTAGTTAGTTTAATATTGTATTTTGTAGGGAGAAAAGTAAATGATTAATGTTTATGTAGGCAAAGATAGCATAAAAAAAAGACAATACATATATAATTCTTTAAAATCTGGCTCTACGGTTATAACACCAGAACAATCAACTTTACTTTTAGAAAAACAAATAATTGATAGTTTAAATATAGATGGGCTTTTAAATATAAATGTAACATCTTTTAAAAGGATGATAAATAAACTTGTTTTAGAAATTTTTTCAAGTAAGAATAAACATATTACAGATGTTGGAATACAGATGATGTTTAGATATATACTTAGAGATTTAAGTAAGCAGTTTAAACTTTTTAGTACAGTTAGTGATAATGAAGAATTTATACAAGAAATAATATATACTATACAAACATTAGAAAGTGAAGGAATAGATACAGACGCATTACTTGATATAAGTAATACTACTGAGTATAGTGATGTTGCAAATAAAATGTATGATATATACATTATATACAAGGAATATTTAGATAGAATAAATGGGAAATTCTTTCATATAGATGAAGGAAAAAGATTATTTGATCTATATGCTAAAGATTTTAATGTATTTTCTTTAAAAAGCGTTTGGATTATTGGTTTTAAAGCATTTGATAAGAATTCTTTAGATATGATAAAAATAATAGCAAAAAATACTGATGAATTAAATATAGTGCTTGCTTATGAAGATGATGAAATTCATAGTATTTCAAAAATGACAATGAACTATTTGCAAAAAGAATTAGAAAAAATTAACATAATTGAACTAAATACAAGTGATGAAAAATTTACAGATTTTTCAAAAAATTTAATATTAAATATTGATACAAAAGTCCCTAAAGATATAAGATTATTAAAAAGTGTAGATATGTATTCAGAAGTAGAATATATTGCACTAGATATTTTAAAAAAGTTAGAAAAAGATGAGAAATTAAAACCAGATGACTTTAGAATAGTTATTGGTAGTGAGGATTATGGTTACATAATAGAGTCTGTATTTAGTAGAATGAACATTGATTTTTTTACAGATGCAAGAAAACTTATAGTAAATAATAAGATAATAAAAACAATTATTTCTATATTTAATATTTATGTTTATGGTTTTAATAGTGATGATGTTATTAGTTTTCTTAAAGGATATGCACTTATTGACGATTGGGATACTGTTGATGCTTTTGAAAAGTATGTTTTTGAAAATGGAATAGAAAAAAATAAGTTTTTAAAGAAGTTTAAAGATGAAAATATGGAACAGGTAAGGATAGCTTATCTTGAAGAAATAATTAGGTTTAGAAAAAAGGTTGCAGGCAAAAAAACTCCAAAAGAGTTTAGTCTTATAATGATTGAGCTTTTAGAAAAACTTGATTTTAAAAAAACTATAATAACAAGAATTGATAGTATCTCTGAAGAATTATCTAATGTGCTTGTGCAAGTTTATAATAAGGTAATAGAAATATTTGAACAGTTATATTTAGTATCAACAGATGATAAAATATCACTTTTTAAATATTTAGAATATTTTAAATCAGCTTTAAGAGATGTTAGTGTTGGAGTTGTGCCGCCTATAAATGGGTGTGTTGTCATAGCTAGTGTATCTAGGAGTGTTCATGATAGATGTAAGTATTTATATGTGCTAGGGCTTAATGAGGGTTCTTTACCTAAAGATTATAAAGATAATGACCTATTAAAGGAAGAAGAAAAAGAGTTAATATCATCTATGGGATATAATGTGCTTAGTTCTAATTATAATAGAAATTTGCTTGATGTTTTAGATGAATATACAATGTTTAGTTTTTGTACAGATGCAATTACATTTAGTTATAGTGGTGTAGATTTAAAGGGGAGTAGTTTAGTTGAATCAAGATATGCAACTTATTTAGAAGAAAATGGAGTTAGTATTGTTGATTTTAGAATTAATGATAATTATTTAGACTCATTATATTATTTAGATGATGATATTAAGTATAGATATTTAGTTGATAAGATAAAAAATGGAGGAGAGTATAAGTTTAAAGGAGTTAATGAAAGTTTTTTAAATGATGTTATTAAGTCTTTAAATGAAGATGCAGAACCAATAACGATAAAAAAGGATAATAATATTATAGTAACAAGTGTCTCAAGATTAGAGTTATATAATCGTTGCCCTTTTTCTTATTTTATTAGATATGATTTAGCATCTAATGAGTTTGTTGATTATAGTATAGATAGCAAGATAAAGGGGATATTTATACATGAGGTTTTAGAAAAGTTTTTTAAAAGAAATCTATATATTAGAGAAAATATTGATGTAGAAGTAGAGAATATAATAAATGAGATTTCGCTTCAAGATGAGTATGGAATTTTTAATAGCACGTATAGAAATAAGTATGAATTAAGTAAAGTAAAACAGACATTACAGTTTATTGTAAGTAACATTGTAGACAAAATGAAGTCATCTGAATTTAAGCCGAGTGTTTTTGAACAGAATATAAGAATAGAAGAAAACGAGTACATACTTAATGGATTTATAGATAGAATAGATGTTTTTAATGATTATTTTTCTATTATAGATTATAAAAGTGGAAATAAGAAATTAGATTTTTTTGATGTATATTATGGCCTTAATATGCAATTACCTTTATATGCTGATGCGTATGCTAAACTAAATAATTTAAAGCCAGCAGGAATGTTTTATCTTCAAGTTAAAAATTATTTTTCTACTGAATTAGATGATAGAGAACAATTAGTAAAATTAAATGGACTATTTATTGGGGATGAAAATTTAGCAAAAAAATACGATGCAAAATTAGAAGAAGATTTGAAGAGTAATTATATAGATGTAAGATTAAAAAAAACAGGAGAGTTTTATTCAAATTCAAAAGTATTATCACGAGAAATTGCCAAAAAATTAATTGAAAAGGCAAAATCTAATGCACTTGATACAGTAAAAAAAATAAAAGATGGAGATGTATCAATAAGTCCTGTTGAAGTAGATGGAAGTAGTGAATTAAATGTTTGCAAGTATTGTAATTATAAAAGTATTTGTAGAAAAGATGATAAGTATATTGTTAGGGAATTAAAGAAAATGAATAAAGAAGATGTGCTTTTAAAATTAGGAGAAGATAATGAAGTTCTCTAAAGAACAATTAGATGTTATTAATACAAGAGATAAGAATATGTTAGTATCTGCTAGTGCAGGTTCTGGTAAAACAACAGTTCTTAGTAAAAGAATTATATCATTACTAGAAGAAGGTAATAAAATAGATAGATTTTTGATATTTACTTTTACTAAGGCAAGTGCTGGTGATATGAAAAATAAAATATATTCAAAATTATCTGAAAAAATAAAAGAAGAAACAAATATAAATAATATTCATTTAAAAGAACAATTAAAAAAAATGCCATCTAGTGATATATCTACAATCCACTCATTTTGTATGAAAGTGGTTAAAGAGTCTTTTTATTACTTAAATTTACCTCCGAAGTTTAATATCGCTACAAATACAGATGAAATAATAATAAATTCAAACACGATAGAAGAAATACTTGAAAGAAAATATAAAAAGTCAACAGATATATTTATAGCTACATCAGAATATTTTGAAGATAATTTTGAAGATGTAATCTTTAAAATGGCAAAGTTTTTAGAGCAAAAAATAGATGTAAGCAAATTTTTAGATAGTTTAGGTGAATTTTATAATACAGAAGATAGTATTGTATCTTTATTAGATGAATATAAAAAAGGTGTTATAAGAGAAAATGTAGATTTGATTAAATCATTACTAAAAATGATATTTGATGATGAGCCATTAAAATTTACATTAGAAGATGATTTAGAAAAAGTAGAGGCTTTAGATGAAAATTTTATTAGAATTAAGTCAAATAGAAAGTTAACAGAAGAGCAAAAAATAGTAAGAAAATATATATCAGATAAAAGAAAAGAATATAAAGATGAAATAAAAAATATAGTTAAATTAAATATTAAATTTGAATTAGAAAATCATAAACAAAATTTTGAAATTATAAAAGAACTTATATCTATTGCTTTAGAATTTAATCAGCTTGCATATAAAAAAAGAATTTCAAAGAATTTAATAACATTTTCTGATCTTGAAATATTAGCAAAAAAAGCATTAGATAATGAGGAAATAGCAAATATATATAAAAGAAAATATGACTTTATCTTTGTTGATGAGTACCAAGATACAAGTGATATTCAAGAATATATTATTAGTAAAATTGCTAGGGGAAATAATGTTTTTATGGTCGGGGACTTAAAGCAAAGTATTTATAGCTTTAGACAAGCAAATCCTAAACTTTTTATAGATAAATATAATAAATATATAGATGATGAAAATTCAAAGAAAATAGATTTGAATAATAACTATAGAAGTTCTAGTAAAGTAATAGATTGTGTAAATGAAATTTTTAATGAATTTATGACTAAAGAATTCGGAGGTCTAGATTATAAAAATACCGCACAACTTGTATATGGAAACAAAGATTTAGATTTTTTAAATACTAAACCTAAATTTGTACTTATAAAAAAAGAACTTGGAAATGATATTGAATTGCAGTTTGAATATATATGTAGTGAAATAAAAAGATTGGTAAAAGAAGGAAAAAAATATTCGGATATAGTTGTGCTATCTAGGAATTTAAGTTCTAGTGTTAGTGTTGCAACAAAAGTGCTTAGAAAAAATGATATACCATTTTACTTTGATTATTCAGATAGTTATTTATCATCACTTGAGGTACTCATAGTTTTAAATTATTTAAGACTTATAAATAATTATAAAAATGATATAGCATTTCTTAGTGTTATAAGATTGCCAAGATATAATTTTACAGACGATGAAATTTATCAAATTAGAAAAAATAATAAAAAAGTATGTATGTATGAAGCGTTTAAAACGTATGATGAAGATAAAAATATTTGTAAAAAAATAGATTTTTTTATGAATGAGATAAAGCGATTTAGACTTTTAGAATTTAATTTATCACTTGATGAATTAATACAGAAAATATATCATGATACATATTTAGAGAAATATATATATACATTGGATAATCCAAAACAAAGGCTTTCTAATATTAGACTTTTATTTAGTATATCAAAAGAATATGAGAACTCTACACTTGTTGGACTTAATAAATTTTTAAAATATATAGAAGCACTTGAAAAAAAACATGTTGATTTTTCACAGGCTAATGTTATTGGAGATGATAGTAATGTTGTAAAGGTTACAACAATACATAAATCAAAGGGACTAGAATTTGATACAGTATTTTTGATAAATTGTCATAAGAAATTTAATGAAAAAGATTATACTAGTAATAGTTACATATTTAAAGATGATTTTATAGAACTTGATTATATAGATTTAAAAAAGAGAAAAAAAAGTAAGTCTTTTATCAAAAAAATAATAGTTGATAAATTAAAATTAAGTTTATATGAAGAGGAATTAAGACTATTATATGTTGCACTTACCAGAGCAAAAAACTTACTTTATATGGTAAGTGTTGTTGATGACTTCTTATCTCTAGATGATTTTAATATAAAAAATGCAAATAGTTTTTTAAAATATATGAATATGTTTTATCATAGTGAATTTGTAGATGTTATAAATGTTGATAGTATTAATATTGAAAAACAAGATTATAATTTTAAATATGAATTAGAAGAGGAGGAGATAATATACCCAGCATTTAGTAAATCATATAAAGCATATAAGAAGAGTGTAAGCTCTATTGTTCATAATAAGTCTGTTAAGTTAAAAGACTTTAAAGAAGAACACAATAATATGCAAAAAGGTACAGAGTTTCATAAGATTATGCAGTGGATAGATATGCAGACAAAAGATGTTGAAGCAGAGTTCACTAGGCTTATTAATTTGGGTATTATTGATAATAGAGATAGTGTTACACTTGTAAAAAAATTTTTTGAGTCAGAATTATATGAAATTATATTGATAAGTGATAAAATAGGGAGAGAAGTAGAATTTGTTTATAGAGAAAAAGATTATATTCAGGGAATAATAGACCTTGTAATACAAATTGATGGAGAGGTTATAATTGTAGATTATAAAACAGACAAAACACTTAAACTTATAGATGAATATAAGGAACAGATAAATTATTATGCTGATGCGTATAGTAAGATTAGTAAAAAGAAAGTAAAAGCAAAGTATTTATATTTTGTAAGAATGAATAAATTGGAGGAAGTTAAATGAAAGATAAAAGGGTAGTAGAAACAATAAGGTTTCTAGCAATAGATCAAGTTAATGAGGCTAATTCTGGGCATCCTGGTATGCCTATGGGGACAGCGAGTATGGCTTATGTGTTATGGAAAAATCATTTAAGATTTACTCCAAAAAAAGTTGACTGGGTAGGAAGAGATAGATTTCTTTTATCTGGAGGACATGGCTCTGCACTTCAATATGCACTACTTCATTTATTTGGCTATGATATTAGTATTGATGATTTAAAAAAATTTAGACAGTTTGGCTCTAAAACTCCAGGGCATCCAGAATACATGGATACACCAGGTGTTGAAATGACAACAGGGCCTCTTGGACAAGGACTTTCTTCAGCAGTTGGATTTGCAATGGCAGAAGATATTTTATCAAATAAATATAAAGAAATTTCAAACTATACTTATGTTTTTTGTGGAGATGGTGACCTTATGGAAGGCGTTTCAAGTGAGGCGGCTTCAGTTGCAGGGAATTTAGAACTAAAAAAACTTATAGTTATGTATGATAGTAATGACATTACAATAGATGGTAGATGTAATATTACATTTACAGAAGATGTTAAAAAAAGATATGAGTCTTATAATTGGGAAGTTATAGAAGTAGCTGATGGAAATAATTTAGATGAAGTAGATAAAGCGATAAATGATGCTAAAAAAAGCGATAAACCATCACTAATAATTGTAAAAAATATCATTGGCTATGGTTCTATAAATAAGGCAGATACATCTTCTGTTCATGGGTCTCCATTAGGAGATGAGGAAACAAAACTTATGAAAGAAAAGTTTGGGTGGGAGCCAGATAAAAAGTTTTTTGTTCCAGAAGATGTTAAAGAATATGTTGATGAAATAGTTAAATCAAAAAATAATATTTATGATGAGTGGAAAAGAAAATTTGGTGATTTTAAATTACCAGAGTTTGAGTTAGGGCTTAATGAATTAGAAGAATTAAAGAGTGTTGCAAGAGGAGATAAAGCAACAAGAGCACACTCTCATGCTGTAATTAATAAATTAGCAGAATTAGATGATACATTAATTGGTGGTTCGGCTGACCTTGCATCATCCAATAAAACTCTTATAGGGGATGGCGCATATTACTCAAAAGATGTAAAAGATGCAAGAAATATAGCTTATGGTATAAGAGAGCATGCAATGGCAGCAATTATGAATGGTATTGTTTTATATGGTGGATTTAAAACTTTTGGAGCGACATTCCTTAGTTTTGCAGATTATATGAAACCATCAATTAGACTTGCATCAGTAATGGGAATAAATCCAGTATATGTATACACACATGATTCTATTGGTGTGGGTGAAGACGGGCCTACACATCAGCCTGTTGATCAGTTGCCAATGTTAAGAAGTATTCCTAATGTAGATGTATATAGACCTTGTGATGGAATAGAAACTGCGGTTAGTTATTATCAAGCATTTACAAATTCTAATCCATCATGTATTATTCTATCAAGACAGACATTAAAAGAGTTAGACATAGATAGAACTGATGAATTAAAAGGTGCGTATATAGTTAAAAAAGAGAGAAAAAATTTAGATTTAATACTTATGGCATCAGGTTCTGAACTTGAGGTGTGTTTAGAGGTAGCAAATGCACTTGAAGATAAGATTGATATAAGGGTTGTGAGTTTTAATTCTATGGAAGTATTTGATAGACAAACAGATGAATATAAAAATATGGTATTACCAATAGAGTGTAGAAAAAGATTTGCAGTAGAAGCAGCAAGTGATATGAGTTGGTATAAATATACAGGACTTGATGGTGCGATAAGAGCAATGACTACATTTGGAAAGAGTGCTCCTGCAGCAGAACTTTTTGATTATTTTGGTTTTACAAAAGACAAATTAGAAAGAGAGATTTTAGAATATTATAATGAAAAAAATTAAAGTAGTAGATACGATTTTAAGAGACGCTCACCAGTCACTTATTGCTACTAGATTAAGGACTTCAGATTTTGAAGAGATTTTAGATTTAATTGATGAGGTAGGATATTATGCAATAGAAATGTGGGGTGGTGCAACGTATGATAGTTGTCTTAGATATTTAGATGAAAATCCTTGGGATAGACTTAAACTAATAAAATCTAAAGTAAAAAAGACCAAGTTACAAATGTTACTTAGAGGACAAAATATACTCGGATATAAGCATTATCCAGATGATGTACTAGATGAATTTATAAAGCAAGCTGTAGGAAATGGTATAGATATTATAAGAATATTTGATGCGCTTAATGATTCAAGAAATATAGAGCGTTCTATTGTAAGAACTAAACTTGAAGGTGGACATGCACAGGCAGCAATTAGTTATACTACAAGTCCTTTTCATAATATAGATTATTATGTTAAATTGGCAAAGGAATATGAAAGTATTGGTGCTGATTCTATTGCTATAAAAGATATGAGTGGAATACTTACACCTTATGTTTGTTATGAGCTTGTTAGTAGACTTAAAAAAGAAGTGAATGTGCCAATAGATTTGCATTCACACATGACATCGGGCGTTGCAAATTTAACTTATTTAAAAGGCGTTGAGGCAGGGGTTGATATGATAGATACAGCACTTAGTCCATTTGCTTTTGGTACATCACAGCCGCCAACAGAATCTTTTGATATAGCACTTAAAAATTCAGATTATACTTTAGATTTGAATGTAGAGGCTTTATCTATTTTAAGAAAACATTTCTTTAACATAAGAGATAAATATGTAGATAGCGGGTTATTAAATGATAAGGTGCTTAGAGTAAATATTGATGCAATAAAATATCAAGTTCCAGGTGGTATGTTATCAAATTTATTAAAGCAGCTTAAAGAGATGAATAGAACAGAATTGTTTGATGATGTATTAAAAGAAGTTCCTAATGTAAGAAAAGATTTAGGATATCCACCACTTGTTACACCAATGAGTCAGATGGTAGGCACTCAAGCATTATTTAATGTTATAACAGATAAAAAATATCAAATAATACCAACAGAAATAAAGGATTATGTTTGTGGTAAATATGGAAGAAGTCCATCTAAAATAAATGATGAATTAGTTAAAAGGATGAAAGCGGAGGGAAGAGAATTTATTGAAGACAGACCTGCTGCTTATTTAAAACCTGAACTTGATAATAGCAAAGAAGTTATAAAAGAATATTCAAGTGATATATTAGATGTGCTTAGTTATAGTATTTTCCCAAGCGTTACGCTTGATTATTTAAAGAAACGAGGCTAAATGATAGGTGTTGATATAGTACATATTCCAGAAATGAAACGTATTATAGATACTAAAACAGGTTTTGTTAAACGCTTTTTTAGTGAAGAAGAAAATGAAATGTTTGATAAAAGAAAAAATAGATATGAGGTTATTGCTGGTAACTTTGCAGCAAAAGAAGCACTTTTAAAGGCTTTTGGACTTGGAATTAATCAAGTAGATTTAAGAAAAATTAGTGTTTTAAGAAAAGAAAGTGGGAAACCATATATAATTTTTAATCATGAGAGATATAAAAACTATAAAATAGATGTTAGTATTTCACATGATAATGATTATGCTATAGGATTTGTTGTTGTGGAGGAGATATGAGACCAACTTATGCGTTAATAGATAAAGAAAAGTTAAAAAATAATATAACAATATTGAGAGATAAAGCTGGAGATAGGATATTTATGGCTATAATAAAGGCTAATGCTTATGGTCATGGGGATATAGAAATGTTAAATACTTTATATGATATGGGTATTAGACATTTTGGAGTTGCAACATTTTATGAGGCGCTTAGATTAAGAGAAGCAAAAAGTGATATATATGTATTTATAATAGGTGCAACAAATCATGAAGATTATAGTTTGGCATATAAAAAGAATATTGCAATAGCTATACACAACATTTATGATTTAGAATATTTTTTATCTTTAGATAATAAACCAAAAGCGCATTTAAAAATTGATACAGGTATGAGAAGAATAGGATTTAATTATAATAATATAGTTGATGTTATTGATACAATAAAAGATGTTGAATTTGATGGGATTTATACTCATATAGCAAGAGCAGATGAGAGTTCTTTTGATAGTGCAGAGCTTCAAATAAAAAGATTTAAAGCAGTCGTAGATATTTGTAAAGATAATGGTATGAACTTTGATTTTGTGCATTATGCAAATAGTGCTACAACACTTTATTTTGACTTATCATATAGTAATATGGTAAGATGTGGAATTGCAATGTATGGTTTTGATCCATCAGAGCATAATAAATATATAAATTTGAAGCCTATACTTAGTTTATATAGTAAAATAGTTGCTATTCGTGAAATAGAAGCTGGAGAAGGTGTAGGATATGGGCATAAATTTGTTGCTGATAAGAAAACAAAAATTGCAACTGCTCCTATAGGTTATGCTGATGGATATAGAAGATGTATGAGTGGCAAAGCTAAAGTTTTTGTGAATGGTTCTATATGCAATGTTGTTGGAAATATTACAATGGATCAGATAATGATTGATATAACAGATGTTGATGCTAAAGTAGGAACAGATGTTGAAATTATAGGCGAAAATATAACTGCAAATGATTTAGCAAATTTATCAAATACAATTAATTATGAAATATTAACAGGAATTCAAGAAAGAGTTAATAGAAAATATATATAATTGTGTTATAATACTCTATTATACATCAGATCGGAGGAATATGGTTTTATTTGAAAATGTTACAAAAAAATATCCAAATGGGAATATTGCTGTAAATGATATAAATATAAAAATAGATAAAGGTGAATTTGTATTTTTAGTTGGACAAAGTGGTGCTGGTAAGAGTACATTTATAAAGATTTTGACAAAAGAAATTGATGCAACTTCTGGTAAAATATTCTTTGATGGACAAGATATAACTAAAATACATAAAAGAAGAGTGCCTGATTATAGAAGAAAAATAGGTATTGTATTTCAAGATTTTAAATTATTAAATAAGATGACAGTTTATGAAAATGTGGCATTTAGTTTAGAAATTATTGGTAAAAAAAGTAATGAAATTAAAAAGAGAGTACCAATGTTATTAAATCTTGTTGGATTAACAGATAAGGCAAAAAATAAGCCTTTAGAGCTTTCTGGTGGAGAGCAACAAAGGGTTTGTATAGCTAGAGCTATAGCAAATAAACCAAGTCTCTTAATTTGCGATGAGCCAACAGGAAATTTAGATCCTAAAACTTCTTGGGAACTAATGAATTTGCTTAAATTATTAAATAAACATGGTACGACAATACTTATGGCGACTCATGATAAAGAAATTGTAAATAGAATGGCAAATAGAGTTATTGAGCTTAATAATGGAGAAATTTTAAGAGATGATACTGAGGGAGGTTACTAATGAGAATTTTATCAATGGGTTCTGCATTAAAAAATATGTGGCGTAACCTAGTTATGTCTATTGCTTCAATATTATCTGTTACAGCTACATTAGTAATACTTGGAATAACTCTTGTTTTAATAGTAAATGTTAATCAAGCAACATTAGATTTACAGCAAAAAATAGATCTTGGTACTATAAAGTTAAAAGAAGGATTAAGCGAACAAGATATTGATCGGTTAAATGAAAAGTTACAAAAAACGAAGAATATAAAGAGTGTGAGGTTCGTTCCTAAAGATGAGGTTTTAGAGAGATTTATTCAACAACATTCAAAAGAAGACAGAGAAGTTTATAAGTCTATAAAAAATCCATTACCAAATGTGTTTGAAATACACATGCTTGATATTTCTAAAGTAGATGCTTTAAGAGAAACGCTTTCTAAAAATCAAGAGTTTACAGAGATTAAATTTGAAAAGAATTTGATATCTGACATTGTAAATTTATCAAAAGTTATAAGAAATGTAGCTATTGTTATAATATCTGTATTATTATTTATAACAGTCTTGATTATTAATAATACTATAAAAATAGGTATAGTTTCTAGGAGTGAAGAAATATTTGTTATGAGATATGTTGGAGCTACAAGAAGTTATATTAGATGGCCATTTTTAATAGAGGGAATTATACTTGGTCTTATTGGTGCATTAATTAGTGGTGTTATTATTTTCTTTGGATATAAAGAAATATTAGTATTTGTTCAAAAATCAATGCCTAAATTGGTGCAAGATAGTAAATTTTATAGAGATGGATTTATCTTATATAGTATAGGTGTTGTTAATATTGTAATAGGTGTAGGTGTAGGTTTAATAGGAAGTATTTTTTCTATGAGAAAGTATTTAAAAGTTTAAATTTTGTTCAATCAAGATTTGACTTTTTAAAAAAAAGTTTATATAATGTGTTTTACTCTTTTAAGACTTAATATTAGGAGGAGTATATGAAAAAAATATATAGTGTTTTTGCTTTAATTTTAGTATTTTCTGTTACATCTATGGGTTTTGCAACAATATATGATAAGAAAGATGAAATAAATAAGGAAATTTCTGAAAAAGAAGATAAATTAAAGCAAACAGTTAAAGCTAAAGAAAAAGTAGAAAAATCTATTGCTGTTGTAGCACAAAGACAATATGATTTAGAGAAAAAAATTAAAGAAAATCAAGCAGAACTTTCTAAAACAGAAAAAGAATTAGAGAAGGTTCAAAAAGAATTAGAAAAGGCTTTGGAAAAAATAAAAGTTCAAGAAGAAAATTTTGCTAAACGAATTAGAGCAATGTATGATAATGAAGAAAATAATAGTACATTACAGATATTTATTGCTTCTAGGGATTTAAGTGATTTTATGAACCGTTTAGATTTCTCACAGTCTATTGCAGAACAAGATCAAAGTATTTTAAATAAATTAAAAATAGAAAAAGAGAAAATAAAAAAACTTAAAGATAGTGTCACTGCAAAATTAAATAAAATAAAGAAGTTAAAAGCAGAACTAGAAGCATCTAAAAAAGAATTAATTGCTGTTAAGAAAGAATTAGATAGAAGAAATGCAGAATTAGAAACTGAAAAGAATAAGATAAAGAAAGAAATTGCACAAAAAGAATCTGATAAAAATGATATAATAGCTGAAATTAGGGCTTATGAAGCAAAAAAAGCAGCGGAGGCAGCAGCTAAAGCAAATCAGCAGGGGATAGCTACACCAAGTCAGCCAGTAATTAGTTCAGGAGGCTGGGTATGGCCTATTGCATCTAGGAATATAACATCATACTTTGGAAGAAGACTACATCCAATTTTAGGTTATTATAGATTGCATGATGGTGTTGATATACCACAGGCAGCTGGTACACCAATATATGCTGCAAAATCAGGGGTAGTTGTACTTGCCAAATATTATGGTGGTTATGGTAACTGTGTAATAATTGATCATGGAGATGGTATAAAGACGCTTTATGCTCATGCTATAAATGGTGGGTTATTAGTTCGTCCTGGTCAGAAGGTTAAGGCAGGACAGCAAATATCTAAAGTTGGTAGTACAGGTTATTCAACAGGAAATCATTTACATTTTAGTGTTATGGTAAATAATAATTTTGTAAATCCTTTGAATTATGTTAGATAATGAATTAAAGTGGTTAGTTTTGTAACTAATCACTTTTTATTTGTAATAATATTGTTTTGGTATATAATATTATTCAGGAGATTATTATGATAGTAAGCGCAGGAGGAATAGTTTTTCTAAACGACTCTATACTTTTGTTAAAGAAGCGTAAAGGGATGTGGGTCTTACCTAAAGGAAGAGTTGAACAGGGAGAAACCACAATTCAAGCAGCGGTAAGAGAAGTTAAAGAAGAGACAGGAATAGATGTAGATGTTATTGGTAAGGCAAATAGCACATATTATAGTTTTTATTCAAACAATTTAAAACTTGATAAAAAAGTTATATGGTTTACAATGAAAGCGGTATCTACAAAAGCAAAACCTCAAATTGAAGAGGGATTTATTGCTGCAAAATTTATTAAGTTAAGTAAAATAGATAAGAATAAAATGTATGATAGTGAATATGAATTAATAAGAGAGTATATCTAGATATACTCTCTTATTAATTCGTTTATTTCATTTTCTTTTAAAACTTTCCCAACAGATACCACTTTATCATTTATTACTAAAGCTGGTGTTTGCATAACATTGTAATGAAGAATTTGTGATAAGTCACTAACTTTTTCTACTTTAATTTCTTCATTTTCTTTTACTATATTTTTTACATTTTTTTCTAATGTGTCACATTTTTTACAGCCTGTTCCAAGAATTTTTATAGTCAATTTTACCTCCTTTAGATTATTAAATTAAATATAAATCCATTTATTATTATACCAATGCTAACTAAAAAAACAAATATTACAAGTAGTCTAGTTTTTATTACTTTTTTTAGCATTATGAGTGATGGAAGCGATAAAGCGGTTACTGCCATCATAAATGATAACGCTGTTCCTAGTCCTACACCTTTATATACAAGTGCTTCAGCGATTGGTAAAGTTCCAAAAATATCAGCATATATTGGTATGCCAATAATAGTTGCAACAAATACGCTATACCATTTTTTTGCACCTAATATGGATGTTATTGTTTCTTTAGGTATATAGTTATGTATTAAAGCGCCAATACCAACACCAATTAATATATATAACCATACTCTTTTTATTATTTCTATAACTTGTTCTTTTGAAAATTCTATTCTTTCCCTTTTTGTTAGTGATTGTGAATATATTATATTGTTTGACTTGTTAAATACAAATGGCTCAACATATTTTTCTAGTTTTAGTTTTGATATTATTGTTCCACATACTGTTGCAATTATTATTCCAATTATAACGTACAAAATTGCAATCTTAAAACCAAATATACTTGCTAATAATAATACAGATGCTAAATCTACAAGAGGAGAAGAAATTAAAAATGAAAAAGTAGCCCCTATTGGTAGTCTTGAATTTGTAAATCCAATAAATAATGGGACTGATGAACATGAACAAAATGGTGTTAATGTTCCAAGTAGTGCTGCAAATATATTTGCTTGTATTCCTTTAAATTTCCCTATAATTTGCTTTGTTTTTTCTGGTGGGAAATAACTTTGTATATATGAAACACTAAATATTAATACAGATAAAAGTATAAAGATTTTTATTGTATCATAAATGTAAAACTCTAAAAAAGCATATAATTTAGAATTAATATTGACTTTTAATACATTTTCTATAAACATTGATGTTAGTTTTTTAAGCCAAGTCATTTTTAAAAAAATATTATTAATTGCTGAAAAAAAGTTCATATAAATATCCTTTCATAATATATTTGATATTATCATCTTGATTTGTATATGTCAAAAGTGGTATTATTATATATAGATAGATTGGAGGAAGTTGTATTGAAATTTAATTCAGATGGCCTTAATTACAAAAATTCTAACTTTAAACTTGTTAAGAAAATTTTGAAAAAAGGTGATAAAATTAAGAAGCATAATCATGAAGGATGCGATATACTTTTTACTGTCGTAAAAGGTGAAGTAGAATTATTGTATAATGAAGAGACTAAGTATCAATTAGTACCAGGAGATGTATTTTACTTTGAAGGTAGTAACTATATAGAGGCAGATATTATTAAAGATGCAGAAATGTTTGTAACATTAATAAATAAAAAATAATTAGATAAGGAGATTATTATGAATAAAAAACAATTAGAAAGAATGAGAAAAGATAAGGGTTTTGTTGCTGCTTTAGATCAAAGTGGTGGAAGTACACCAAAAGCGTTAGCTGCTTATGGAATAAAAGAAGATAGTTATAGTTCAGAAGAAGAAATGTATAAGTTAGTTCACGCTATGAGAACTAGAATTATTAAAAGTGAAGCATTTAATAAAGAAAATATTTTAGGTGCGATTTTATTTGAGCATACTATGAATAATAAAATTGATGGAGAATATACTTCTGATTATTTATGGAATGTTAAAGGTATTGTGCCTTTCTTAAAAGTAGATAAGGGTCTTGCTGACTTAGAAGATGGTGTTCAAATGATGAAGCCAATGCCAAACCTTGATGAATTATTAAAGTTAGCAAATGAAAGAAATATATTTGGAACTAAAATGCGTTCTGTAATTAAGAAAGCAACAGAGAGTGGTATTAAAAAAGTTGTTGCTCAACAATTTGAGATTGGAAAGCAGATATTAGCAGCAGGACTTATGCCTATAATTGAACCAGAAGTTGATATTAATATTTCTGATAAAAAAGAAGCAGAAGCAATAATGAAGCAAATGATACTTGATGAATTAAATGCTTTAGAAGATGGACAAGAAGTAATGTTAAAACTTACATTACCTGAGGAAGCTAACTTCTATAAAGAATTAGTAGAGCATCCAAAAGTTGTTAGAGTTGTAGCTTTATCTGGTGGATATTCAAGAGAATTAGCTAATCAAAAGCTAGCAGCAAATAATGGAATAATTGCGTCGTTCTCAAGAGCTTTAGCAGAAGGACTTAGTGCGCAGTTAAGCGACGTTGAATTTAATAATACTATGTCAAAAAGTATAAAAGATATATATGAGGCATCTATTAAGTAAATTTTAAAAAGCAGAATATTCTGCTTTTTATTTTTTAAATGACATTTGTATGTAAATTTATTATAATTATTTTAGAGGTTAGAAAATGAAAAGAAATGAAAGAATAACTATAATATCAAATATGTTATCTACAAATCCAAGTGTTAAATTTAGTTTTCCATATTTTTGTAAAATTTTTGATTGTGCAAAATCTTCTATAAGTGAAGATATAGAGTTTATTAGAAATATATTTAAAGAAAACAGACTTGGTGAAATAGTTACTACACTGGGAGCTGGTGGTGGAGTTGAATTTTTACCTAATGTAAAAAATGGAGAACTTAAAGATATATTATTTGAAATAGAAAAAAGGCTAAATGAAGAAGATAGATTTTTATTAAAAGAGTTTATATATTATGGTGATATTTTACATAGTCCTAAATATCTAAACGCAATATCAAATGCGATATGTTCAAATTATTATACAAAAAATATAACTGGTGTTATGACAATAGAAACAAAGGGTATTCCTATTGCAGTAGATGTTGCAAGAAAGTTAAATGCAAAAATTATTGTAGCACGAAAGGTAAACACAATATCTGAAGGTAATACTAATAGTGTTCACTATAAGAGTGGAAGTAGTAATAAAGTAAAAAGTATGTATGTTACAAAAAAATCTATTCTAAAAGATGATAATATTTTAATAGTTGATGATTATATCAAAGGTGGCGGTACTGTTAGTGGAATGATTAAGATGATAAAAGAATCAGATGCTAATTTTGTTGATGCGTTTGTTTTTATTGATGAATACCCAGAGGTTAAGAAGAATTTTAAGTATAAATCAATGTACACAATGAAAAGAGATCCGTTTAATGTTAGCTTAAATAAGGTTTAATTTATATATTACAGATGTGCTGTTTTTGAATTAGCCAGTAAATTATGGTATAATTTTATATGAGGTAAAGTTTTTAATTTTTCGAAAGGAGTTTATATGGAAAAATTTGAACAACTTTTTAATAGTATTCTAGGAGGTGTTCCTAGTATAATTACAGCACTATTGTTTGTGTTACTTATCTGGTTTATTGCAGGTATTGTTAGAAAGTTTATTGTAAAAGTAGGTAAGAAAGTAAAGTTACCTGAGCGTTTTAAAAGATTACACATTGTATCTGAAGAACAAAAGGGATATGATTTACTTAACACTTTAGGAAATTTAGGATTTTTAATAATATTCTTGATGATGATACCATCAGTTTTGTCTAAACTTGGTATGAATAATGTTGCTGCACCTATTACTAATATGGTTGCTGGTGCGTTAGGATACATACCGATTATTCTAGGCGCTGCTTTGTTGCTATTTGTTGGATATTTATTATCAAAAATTGCAAGAGAAGTAGTTATTGGATTTTCTAGTAGTTTTGGAGTTGACAGATGTATTGGGAAAATAACTGGTACAGAAGAAGATGAAAATAAAGTTTCTGAGGTTTTAGGCAATATTGTATTTGCACTAATAATTATTCCAACTATTATAACTGTACTTGATGTACTTCATTTACAAGCTATATCAGCACCGTTATCAAATATGTTAAATTCAATGATTAATAAAGTACCAAGTATTTTATTAAGTGTAATAATGATTATTGTTGGATTATTCTTTGCAAAAATTGTTGGAAATATATTTAATGGTTTTATTGAAACAACAGGAGTTAATAAGTTAGCTAAAAATGAGAAGTTTGGTAAATTCTTTGTTAATTCAAAGCCATCTTGTGTATTAACTCAAATTCTTAAAACTATTATAATTATTGTATTTGTTTTTGAAGCTATAAATATATTAAACTTAGCAGTTCTAGTAAGTATTGCAAATAGTATATTAGCATACTCTCCTAATTTAATAGCAGCTCTATTAATATTAGTAGTGGTATTCTTCTTAGAAACATTTGTAACTTCAATTATATTAAATGCTACAGGTTCAAAAGTATTAGCTACTATAGCTAAAGCGTTAATGTATGTATTTGCTACATTTATGGTATTAAATCAGTTAGCAATAGCTCAACAAATCGTTTCAGCAGCATTTATGTTTATTATGGCAGGTTTATCACTAGCATTTGTATTAGCATTTGGTTTAGGTGGTAAAGATTTTGCAAAAGGTTTATTAGATAAACTTAATAAAAAAATGAATGATTAATTTATATATTTAGGCTCTCTGTTTGGAGAGCTTTTTTATTGTGATTAAAAATGATATAATATAATAAATATTTTTAAGGAGATAAGAGTGAATAAAAAAATATATTTATCAAAAAAAGATAGTAAAGTATGTGGGGTTTGTGGTGGACTTGCAGAGTATTTTGATATAGATTCGACGATTATTAGAATTATATGGCTTGCTAGCATAGTTATATATGGATCAGGATTACTTTTGTATTTTATATGTGCTCTAGTTATTCCAAAAAAAGAAGATTAGATATAATTATTTTTGATTATAAAATAAGTTTGATATAGAAAAGTAGGGAGTTATTATGAAATTAGTTTCTTGGAATGTAAATGGAATAAGAGCATGTATAAAAAAAGGTTTTTTTGATGCGTTAAAAGATATGAATCCAGATGTTATTTGTATTCAGGAAATAAAAGCGTTAAAAGAACAGGTTGAGGATGAATTTATAGGATATAAAGAGTATTGGAATAGTGCTGTTAGAAAAGGTTATTCTGGTACACTTATATTGTCAAAAGAAGAGCCTATTTCATTTACAACAGGAATAGGCGTTGAAGTATTTGATAATGAAGGTAGAGCAATAACATTAGAATATGAAAAATTCTATTTAGTTAATGTTTATGTTCCTAATTCAAAAAGAGGACTTGAAAGACTTGAAGAAAGAATGGAATGGGAAGATTATTTTAGAGCTTATTTGGCTGAGTTAAATAAAACAAAAAGTGTTATTGTTTGTGGAGATTTAAATGTTGCACATAAGGAAATAGATTTAAAAAATCCAAAAACAAATAGAAGAAATGCTGGATTTACAGATGAAGAAAGAAATAAGATGACAGTATTGTTAGATAGTGGTTTTACTGATTCTTTTAGATATTTATACCCTGATAAAGAAGAAGCATATTCATGGTGGAGTTATTTTGGTAAAGCAAGAGAGAATAATACAGGTTGGAGAATTGATTATTTTTTAGTTTCTAATGATGCAAAAGAAAAAATAGTAGAAGCTGGAATTAGACCAGATATATATGGGTCTGATCATTGTCCTGTTTCACTTGTTATTGAGGATTAGATGAAGAAGTTTAGTTTGGTATTGATACTTATTTTGTTATTTGTATTTCTTTTTGGGTGTACTAAAATTGATTATCAGAAAAAGACTTTAGAAATTACGGATAACTATATTAAGAGTTTAAATGATAAAAATTTAGATATACAATCAGAAATATTAAAGCCATTTAAAATGGATATGAATTCTTATAATTATAATTTTTTAGAGTATGTAAAGAGTGCAAAGAAAATTGAAAGTAAGGTTGTATATGAGGATAAGTATATAGTGATTGTTGAGGTTGTTTTTGATCTGGTTTTAGATAATGATTTTAAATCTAATAGTAGCTTTAAATCGGGATATAATCATTGTAAGAGATACTTTACTTATAAGAAAAAAAATATGCAGCTTGTTGAGGTATTAAACAAGTTCGTTGCTGATAAAGAAAAATCATGGATAAAGTAAATAAAGGAGGGTGTATATGAATATGATAGGACAAAAGGCTCCAGATTTTAAAGCTGTTTCTTACTATAATGGAGAATTTAAGGAATTTGAGTTAAATGAACATTTAGG
>PDWI01003622.1_pt1 | contig 21596 bp, 19 predicted proteins | sample 1430891 | NCBI WGS metagenome assembly PDWI01 (sample SAMN01162508, study PRJNA174530) | Oral metagenome, whole genome shotgun sequencing project. | biome: Marine environment; feature: Marine mammal; material: Swab sample of the gingival sulcus; isolation source: swab sample of gingival sulcus... | reverse complement strand
TCTACTATTTGTTATCTCTTTTATAGTAATTGCATAAAGTCATAAATCAGCCAAAAAAACAAAGATTCATATATAATTATAAATCTTACTATAAAGTCCGTAAAGCCCTACTGAAAGATAATTTGTCAGTAAACTTATTAAAAATATAGATATAATTGCAGTAAAAACTTTTGATAATATCTGAGATATAGTATTACTTGCTATTTTTTTAAACATATTAAAACCAAAATAAAAAAATATTATTCTATTTTATAGTATTTTTTGAGTTTGTAAATAAAAAATATTTTTTTAGGCTTTACAAAATAAAACTTAGATATATTATAGTTAAAATAATATATAAAAAATTAACTAAAAAAATGAAAAAAATAATTATATCTTTAATAGTGCTAATTTTACTAGTACTGGGATGACTTTATTCATATAAAAATTTTTTACCTAAAAAAGAAGAAAAAATAAATACAAAAAGTTGAAGCATAGAAAAAGAAGTTAAAAAAGAAACTAACACAAAAGTAGAAAAAAAAGAATTAGATGATAAAATTGATACTCTAAAAAGAAAAGTAAAATTAAAATGATTAATAGCAAATTGAGATATGCTTTCATCTGAAGCTAATTATTTGGCAGCACTTATGAAATATCAAAGAGCTGTAAAAGAAATACCAAATGATTGAGAATTAAATAAAAAAATTTGAGACATATATTATGAAATGAAAAATTTTAAAAAAGCAAGCAAATACTATATAAAAATTAAAGACTATAAAGATTTAGACAAAGATAAAGCAATAAAAAGTCTGATAAATTCAAAATGAGTAAATCCTTCAAATATAGAAATCCTAAAAAAAGAAATATCTAGTTTTGATATAAGCAAACAAAAAAAATACTATTATATAATTTCACTTGATTGTGTAATAGACTATTCAAAATGTAGAGATGAATTTGAGAGATATTTTAAAGAAAACAAAGAAATAAGTGATGAAAATCTAAAAAACATAAAAACTGCTCTCAAAAATTTTGAAAATTTTTGATCTAAAGATTTATATTACAAAGCATCTTTTGTAAGTTGAGCTTTTTTTGAAAATGCTTTCTACTTTTTATCATTAAAAACAGCAGAAAAAGTATTAAAAGAAAAAAGTGATTATAAACCAATGATTAAAGTTGCTGCAAAATCTGCATATAAAATATGAAAATACACTCTAGCAAAAAATTACCTAATTAAAAACAAAAAACTAGACTCAAATGACCCTGAAATAAGTTATTTCCTAGCTAGAGTATATGAAAAATTAAATAGTAAAATGTTATCTATTGTGCATTATGAAAAAGCTATAAAAGACTGACATAAGCATCCAGAAGACATATACAGAAGACTTATTTTTATATATTTTGAAAATAAAGAAATAAAAAAAATGATAAAAGAATTTGATAGTCTTTTATCATTAGATAAATCAAAGTTAAATGAAACTGACTTTTCTTTAGCAATTTATTACAATATACTAGATTCAGATTTAAAAAAAGCTAAAAACTATTCTATAAAAGCTATAAAAGACTTCCCTGAGTCTCATATTTTTTATGCTTATTTTGCATGGATACTAATGCAAAAAGAAGATTTTTCAAAAAAAGAACAAAACATAGTAGGAAAAAACATAGAAAAAGCACTTAAAATAAATCACAAAGACCCTATGGTTTTGATGACAAAATGAATATATGAATTTAAAAGAAAAAACTATAATTTATCTATAATTTATCTAAAAAAAGCATACTCTTTAGATAAAGCAGCAGAATACAAAAGTGAAATAGAAACTTGGCTTGAAAAAGTAAACCTAGAAAAGACTGAAAAAAATAATAAATAATAAAAAAATCTTATGGTTAATGAAAATGCATGAATATACAAAGAAAAAGAAAGTGAAAATAAAAAACTTTTATTAAAAAAGCTAGCCCTAGATATAGCAAAAAAATATGAGATAAAAGAATCAGAAGCTGAAAACCTCATAAAATCAGAAACTCTAAACAATATATGAAGTTTAAAGTCTGAAATAGAAAAAAATGAAAAACTAAAACTTTTAGCAAAAAAAGACTTAGAAAAATTATTTTTTACCTTGAAATGAGCTTTAGAGTTAGTAGAAAATACATCTAAACTTAAAATAAAAATCCTAAAAGATGAGCTTGAAAAAACTCTAAATATAGATGATTTTACAAATAAATTAGAAGAATATCTACCAAAAGAGCTTATAAATAAAGCTAAAAATCCTAAAAAAGTTCATGAACATATATTAGGAATTGCTCTAGGTTCAGCAAATACTATAGTTTCAACAACAGAAGTATTATTCAAAATATGAGCTGGAATAATAAAAAGTTTTTATGATATATACTTAATAATAAGTTGAAAATGAGAAATTGATAATTTTAAAAAAATCTAAAAATGAAACAAAAATTTTGAAAAAATACACATAAAAAATTCAAAAAACACTTAAAAATCAAAGATAAGCAATGAGAAGTAGAGAAAAAATTTTATAAAAAAACTACAAAATATTTAAAATATATAAAATGGATTCCTTGAATTAAAATGATTTGAGTTTGAAACTCTATTTCTATGAATTCAGCAAGCAAAGACTCAGACATAGATTTATATATAGTTACTGAAAAAAACAGACTTTGGCTTGTTAGGATTTTTATAACTTTTATCTTTCAAATTCTCTGAGTCAGAAAAACAGAAAAAAAACACTCTGGCAGATTTTGTCTTAGTTTTTTTTCAAGTTTAGAATGAATGGATTTTTGAAGTTTTGCTATAAAAGATGATGTTTACCTATACTTTTGGATAGTTTATTTTAAACCAATACTGGATTATGATAATACTTATAAAAAATTTCTAAAAGTAAATTCTTCTTGGGCTGATTTTGGAAAATATAAAGATATTTTAGAAGAAAATAAAAAAAGTATAAAATATAAGAAAAAAACTAAAAAGAAAAAAAATAATATATTTAAAAAAATGCTAAAAAAAACTCTAGACTTAATAAACTATTCCCTAAAAAAAATCTTTCTCCCAAAAACTCTAAAAACTTATGAGAAAATTTGAAAACCTTTTTGAGTTATAATAAATGATGATTTATTAAAATTTCATAATTGAGATATTAGAAAAAAATTAAAAAAGACTTTGTAATAAAGTCTTTTTTAATTTTATCTTCTTAAGGAGCATCTGAAAAACTTCTTCGTAAGAATAAAAATCATGTATTTTTTAGATAATTTTTTTGCAAAATTTTTTACTTATGTCTTTGCATAGGCAAAGTGCTCTTGAGTAGAAAAAATTTTAAGGAAAAATTAGCAAAAAAGATTATTTTTTTCTAGATGTGAGTTTTTCAGATGCTTCTTAAAACATAAACATTTGGAGGAACACAAAATCACTCATCATAAGCTAACCTCAATGTTTTATAACAAGAGTTAGACAAATATTGTTCATAACTAAATAAATTAAATAACTCACTAGTTATCCATCATTTTTTTATAGCTTCATAAATAGATAAATCAAAAGAAGCTTTTATATAATCAAATAAATCTATACTTAAAAATTCTTTTTTTGTTATATAATCATTTCTTATAGCATCAGCTACAAACTTATCATCTTTTTTATTAAAATAATATAATAATCCATAAGTACAAAAATCAACTTTCTTTATTTCTTTATAACTTGTAAAATCTTTAATTACAGCAGCAAATAATGAACCTGAACAATTATTTCTTATATACTCAGAAAGAGGAATACTACTAAATTTTTCAAAACTTATTATTCATTTACCTATAGCAGTAGTAAGTGGTATATCAGCTCAAAGTCTAAGCAAAGTTTGTATATCTACATCATCTTCTGTTATAATATTATGAACAAAAAGATAATTTATAAATGAGAAACATTTGTTTTCAATACAAAAATTAAAATCTAACTCTCCAGAAAAATCACTTTTATCTATAAATCCTAGCTCAAATGCTTTTTTAAGAACCCAATCAGATCAAGATAAAATATACTCTTTTAAACTTCTTGATTTAAAATCATCTTCAAAATTATCTCTATATTTATTCATATATTTTTCACCAATATTAACCTGTAACTTATACCTATCTTTAGAACCTATATGATAATTTTTTAATATAGTAGAAAACCTAAGCAATCCCTGAAAATCTAAAACATTTATTAGAGAATATAAATAAGAAAAATTTAGTTTTCCATTATCTAAAAAAACATTATCACCAAAACTCTCCATCATATCTCAAAAATAATGAGGACTATTAGATTTTTCAAAAATATCTAATATTAAATTCCTAACAGAATTAGCAATAGTATCAACATTAAGTTCAGCTCATTTTTCTTCTAAATAAGCTATACCATACTCTATTTCATTAATAGCAACTATAAAATTACTACCTTGAATAATATTATCTCCTAAAGAATAAACATAATTAAAAAATTTATCTCTTAACTCTTTAGAAGAAATAAGTGCATCAAAAAAAGCCTCAAAAGAAGAATCTTTATTTGAGTAATCTATAACTGGAATCTTTGTATCTAAATTTTCTCTATTAAATAAATCTATAACTGTATTAAGAAGCCTTAAAACTCCTATATCTTTATTAAATATATCAGTTAAAACATCTATATAACATTCTCCCTTAACAGAATGTATAATTTTTAATCAACTCTCCATTTAAAAATTAATAATTACATAATAACGGCATTTATTATAAATATATTCTGTATATGTCAAATGATTTTTCCTAATTTTTAATTTTTTTATTTTCATTTAAAAAATACTTCTATTCACTCTCTTACTATTTCCTCTTTTTTAGGCATAACTAAAACCATATCTTCTTCTGCTATTACTTCTAATCCTCAATCATATCATATCAAAGTTCATTTTTTTAATCTCATAAAATTTTCTGCCTTGATAGCATATCTAAAACTAGAAGTTCTTGCTGTATAGTATCAAGTAATTTGTGTATGAGTCCTTTCTCAATCTATTTCTTCAAAGTATTTTTCATCAATAAATCAAAGTGTTACCAAAAAATTCAAAAGTATTTTATAAGATATTATTGCTCAGTCTGGATTATAATAGTTTCAAGCCTCAAAAGTAATGGCTTGTCATCATTTTTTATTCATATAATTTTCAGCATCTCAAGCTATATTATCATTACCTCTCTTTTCACTTAATTCTCACCATCAAGAAATAATATTATTAATTCATACTTTCTTTGCTAATTCTAAAGAGTTCTTTTCAGCATATGAAAAAGGAGTTGATGGTCAAGAAGTAGAATGCAAATCAAGTAAATAATCTGATTCTCTTATAAGTTTCATCAACTCTATTGCCCTTCTCTCTTCATAACAAGTATCTTTAGTAGTATCTGTAAATAATCTGTTCATATTTTTCTCAACTTCCCTTTTTCATTGTTTAATAGCTTCCTCGTTTGCCTCTAAAACCAAAATAAGTCTTCATCTTAATAATTCTATTTCTCACTTTATTATTTGAGAAGCCAATCTTTTATTAGCCTCTATTCAAGAAGTTTCATTTCAATGAATTCATGAAAAAACTAAAACTTGTTTATCTTCACTACTAGATTTTTTACCTAAACTTAAAATCATTTTTTATTATTATCAGCTTTTAATATAATTATACAAAAATACTTCTACTTCTTTTTCTTAAAATTAAATTTACTAAAAATTGTTTTTTTCTTTTTTTTCTCTATAGCCTCAACCTGCAAATGACCTTTTTCAGAAAGTAAAATAGCAACACCTCTTGTTTCTGGAATTTTAGATAAAACTATATTTATAGTTACCATTATAGGAATTGATAAAAGCATTCACCAAATTCACCAAATAACTCACCAAAAACTCAAAGAAAGTAGTATAACAAGTGGACTAAGATTAAGTCTGTTTCACATCATTTTTGGCTCTATAAAGTTTCAAACAAGAGTTTGAACTCATATAAAAAGAACTAAAAGTAAAGCTGAATCATAAATAGTAAATCAAGTTTGAACTAGAGATAAAACCATTGGAAAAATTGTTGCAATTATAGAACCAATAAATGGAATAAAATTTAGGAGGAATATCAAAAGTCACCAAAAAAGTGCAAAATCTAATCAAAATGCTATCATTACTAAATAACTTAAAAATCCAACTAAAAACGATACAAAAGTTTTTATCATAAAATAATTTTTTACATCTGTTTTTACTTTATCTATAGTTTCAAATATATGTTTTTTTCTTGCCTTATCTTTGTTAAAAATTAAAGAAAGTTTCTCTCTAAAATTTCAAGCCTCTATTAAAATAAACATAGTAGTAAAAAATATAACTCAAAGATTTGATAAAACTGCTGTTATATTTCAAAAAGCTGAAGATATAACTTGTTGAAGATTTATATTTCAAAAAATCAAACCTACTAGATTTTCTGGATGCTCTATTTTGAAAAATTTTAATGTTTCTTCAAAAATAGATATAACTTTTTCTTGATAGAGCGGAATAGATTTTATAATATCATTTATATTTGAAGACACAATAGCTCCTATAATATAAAAAATAAATATATAAGTTAAAAATGAAAAAACCATAGCAAAAAAAGCATTCATTTTAAACCTTTTTTTAAAAAAACTTGAAAGCCCAAGCACAGAAAAAGCAAGCAAAACACTCACAACAAAAGGAATAATCAAAGAAGCTCAAATATATAATATATAAAATACTATACAAATAAGTATTGAGATAATACCAAAATTTAATATAAAATTATTATTATTTTTCATAAATTTTTGTTAAATTTTAAATTAGTTTTAGGGGGCAGGGGTTAGTTACTAGTAACAGCAGAGCTGTTCTATTGTCATCCTGAACTCGATTCAGGATCATAAAATTATTAATTCATTATTTTTATTATAAGGTACTTACAATTTAATGATTCTGTATGACCAAAGGGAATGCTCTTGAGTGCAAGTACGGAATGACAGCAGAGCTGTACTGTAACTAGCAACTGACCCCTACTAACACCTAGCAACTAACTTTCAGCTCTGCTGCAACTATGAACTATGAACTGTAAACTAAGAACTATGAACTAAGAACTCTTTTAATACTCTTCTTAAACTCATCTAATCATATTTTTTTCTTGGAAGAACAAGCTATAACTTCTTGTCAGAAAAAACTTTCTTTTGCAAAAGCTACACTTTTATTTAACTCATTTTTTGAAAGCTTATCTGCTTTTGAAAGTATTATAGTTAGAGGAAGTTCTAAATCAAGCAAATATTCAAACATTTCAAAATCTGCTTTTTGTGGTCAAAGTTTAGAATCAATTAAAATCACTACTTTTTTTATATTTTCCCTTCTCTCTTCCAAATACCAAGAAATAAGAGCATCTAAATCATCTTTTAGATTTTTTCCAAGTTTTGCAAATCAGTATCAAGGTAAATCTGTAAAATAATATTTATTTTCAACTACAAATATATTTGCAAGTCTAGTTTTACCTGGTTTTGCAGATGTTTTTACTAAATCTTTTTTTTCAAAAATAGCATTCATTAAGCTAGATTTTCCCATATTTGACCTTCAAATAAAAACTATTTCTTTTTTATCATCAAAATAAACTTCTTTTGTATTTATAGAAACTGATTTTAGGAATGAAACATTTTTAAAATTTATAGACATTTTTTTTTGTTTAAAAACTAATATTGTGTTATAATACTTAAAATATTAAAAATAAAAAATAAAAATTATAAAAAATGCAAAACTCACAAGAAAATAATAAAATAATAAAAAATGCAATATCTGCTTATTTGCTTATTTTTTTATCATCAGTATTTTTATTTATAAAAGAAAACAAACTTATAAATAATAAATTTGTAAAAAATCACACAAAGTCTGCCCTATTTTTACACATATTACTTTTTATAAATTTTTTAATATTTATTCACTTTAAGTTTTTAGATATATTCTCAGTTTTTTGAATATGAGCAAATATAATAATTGCTGATATATGATTTTTTATAATTTTAGCATTTATGATTATTTGAGTGTACAAAGCTTATTCTGGAGAAGAATTTAGTTTATGAAATTTTATAAAAATCAAAAATAAATCTTTTTTAGATATAACAAAAGATGGAAATTTTGGAGAAAAAGACAAACTTACACTTATATTTTCATACATACCTTTTTTAGGTTACATAATATGAAGCAAATATGATAAAAATAAAGAAGTAAAAAATATTTTAAGATTTAATTTGTTTATTTCTGCTCTAATAACAATAATATTTTTACTTTGATATGAGGAACTTACAAAGCTAACTTCCCTATTTTACATAATTTTTATAGCCTTTGTTTGAGTAAATTTATTTGCTCGTGAAGAACTTATAAACTTCAGACTGCCAGATATTTTTTCTCCAAATGAAAAACTAAAATTTCAAAAAGCACTTTTTAAATATTTAAAATATTATATGACTTGAAACTTCAAATCTTTTGAAGAAGTAAAAAAAATAGTAGATGAAAAATACTACTCTAATGAACTAAGAGAAATAGAAGAACTAAAAAACTTATGAGATATAAAAATAAATAAAAAACTAATTTATATACCAATTGTATGACTAATAACACTTTTTTCAAAAAACACAAAACAAAAATTTCATATAATAAACTCTCTTGTTTTAAATATTATTTTCTTATTATTTTTAAGCTTAAGTTTACTAAATTATTTTAGTTTAAAAATATTTATAATTCTTTTATTTCCTATATGTTTTTGATTTTGAAAACTTTATAATTCTTACTATAAAATGCCTTATATTTATGATTTATATGAACTATTTATATCTGCAAAAAATATATTTATAAAATCTAAAAAAGATTTAGATGAAAAAAGAAAAGAAGTAAAAGAAGTGAAATACAAAGTAGAAAAAAGTTGAAAGTAAAAGTATAAAGAGAAAACAAATAAAAAAAATATTCCAAAGGAATATTTTTTTTATTTGTTCTAACTATTTTGCTTTTCTAATTCTAAAGAAGAAAAATCAAGTTATTATTCAAGCAATTAAAAGTATAATTCAAGTTGAAGTTCAAGTAGGTGGAGTTTCATGAGTGTTCATAGCAATTTGTTCTATATTTCCTTTATTTTCTTCTCATGCTGCTTCTAAATCTTCTTTAGGCTCAGCCATATTTTCTTCTACTTCATTTTTCAAAACTTCTTCTAAGTAATCAGGAGTTTGAAACTCATAATAAACTTCATCAAAAGCTATATCTGCTCAAATAGAATCAGAAAAAGAATTTATAAGAAGTATATATGAAGAGAAAACTTCCAAAGGAGAATCAACAACCACAGTTAAAACTCAATTTTTAAAACTTAATTCTTTAGTATTTAAATTTTTTAAAACTTTATAAACAAGGTCTTCTGACTCTATTTCATTTTTATAAAAAACTTCTATAGTTTTTGAATTAATTATATTTATTTTTTCTATTTCTTCACCTGAAACCTCTACTTCTCAAGATAATTTATCAACTACAGCAAAATCAGCATTTGAGTCAGTTCAAAGAATTCCAAGTAAACTATAAGTGTTATTTTTTTGTAAATCATAAGTTAAACTTATAATAACTTTTTTTGAGTCACTAGTATCTTTATAAGCATCAGAAACTATTAAATCTTTTAAAACTTTTATATCAGCATCTACAGTTTCTCACACATCCAAACCTTCTGTTAAAAATACTTCTAAAGAAGAATTATCAACTGGACTTATTCTCTCAACAGATGCAGCATTAACAAAGTTAAATGCATAAAATGCTAAAAAAATAGCAAATAAAATCTTAAATGTTTTTTTCATAATTTCGGACTTTTAAAAAATAATAAATTAAATAAAAACTAAAAGTTAAAAACCTCTTTTTTTAAGGAAAATCTAAAAAATTGCTTTGTCAGAATAAAAATCATGTATTTTTTAGTAAATTTTCTTGCAAAAATTTTTACTTATGCTTTAGTATAGGGGAAAATTTTTAAGAGAAAATTAACAAAAAAGATTATTTTTTTCTAAAAGTTAATTTTTCAGATTTTCCTTAAATAACTCTCCAAGATAATAGCAGCTGAAACATCATCTTTGTTTCACTTTTTACCATCAGATATAATGCTATCAGCTTCAAAAGAAGTAAATCTCTCATCCTCAAAACATACTTCAATATCTGGAAAAATACTTCGAAGTTTTAAAGCAAACTTTTTTGTTTTTTCTAATTGTTTTAAGTCTTTACCATACAAGTCATAAGGCAGTCATAAAACAATAACAGACACATTATAATCATTTATGTATTTTTTCAAAACTTTTATTATATTTATTCTTGCAACTACCTCTTTTGGTAGTACTATTCAGTTTATACAAACAGCAATGCCACATTTTTTATTTCATAAATCAAGACCCAGATACATTATTTTTCTTCTTTTAAAATAATAAAAACTTTAGATACAGCATCTTTTCAAAATTTCAAAAATACAGTATTTTCTCATAATTTTTTTATATGTCAATCGGGCATATCTATATGCTTTTTTGTTAAATTTATTTTAAACTTTTTCTTTACCTCTCTTGCAATATCTTTTTCTCAAATAGCTCCATAAACTTTATGATTTTCTCATGTTTTTACTACAAACTCAAATTTTTGCATATTTAAAGTATCAGCAATTTTAAACCTATTTTCTATAAGTTCTCTTCTGTGAGTTTCTTCTTTTTTTTGTTTTGCCTTCATACTTTTCTCAAGTTGTGGAGTAAACTCAACTGCCAAACCTTTTGGGAAAAGCATATTTGCAGCATAACCAGGTTTTACATCCTTTACTTCCCCCTCTTTTCACACATTCACAACATGTTTTAAAAATAATACTTTCATAATATAGGTTTATAATTAAAAGTTAAAAGAAAATTTTTTATGGATTATGAGTAATGGTTACTGAAGAATCAAAACAAGTAGAGAAATTTGATGTTGGATTTCAGAAAAAATTATTACATTTAGTACTTATATTTGGTATATTTACTGTTACTAAACTATTTTCCCTAAAAGCATAATATCAAATATTTGTAACAGAATTAGGTATTGTCACACTTGTTAAGTTATTATTACGAAAAACACCATTTCCAATAATTGTAATAGAACTAGGAATCTCAATACTTATTAAATTATTACCATAAAATGCACCAGATCAAATACTTATAACAGAATTAGGTATCACTAAACTTTCTAAATTACTATTAGCAAAAGCACTATTTCAAATACTTGTAACAGAATTTGGTATTGTTAAATTTATTAAATCATTATTAAAAAAAGAACGATATCAAATACTTGTAACAGAATTTGGTATTGTTACACTTTCTAGGTTATTATAAGCAAACACATAACTTCAAATGCTTGAAATTGAATTAGATATTATTAAACTTGTTAAATTATTCTCACGAAAAGCATTATTTCAAATAGTTGTAACAGAATTAGGGATTACCACACTTGTTAAACCTTTATTACTAAAAGCATTATCTCAAATTCTTGTAACTGCCTCACCTCACATACTTTTTGGTATAACTACATCTGTTGTACATCATGGATTGGTATTATTATAAGCTGTTATAGTTCAAGCTGAAAAATTAAAACAACTATTAGCTGTTGGAGTCATACAAGTTCAATTATAGTTTTCTTGAGGAGAGCTACAAGCAAATCAACCTGCTCAAACTCATGAAGTAGATGCAAAAGTTCATAGTTCATGATCTAATCAACTCTCTAAATTAGCAACTACTTTAAATAATGTTCCATCATCTTTTACTAGGTAAGTGTAGTGTTTTCAAGTAACTGGATCTTTTGGTAATTCACTCATGCTTTGAACAGCTAGTTGAACTCAAGTTCCAAATTCTCATTCTGTCCATCAAGTCATAGATGATGTTGCTTTTATATTATCTGGTGTTGGAAGTTTTCATTTCCTAACTTGATAGATTTTTAAAACTTTTTCTATGTTTTTTAAATCTGTTTTTCTAACCGAATCTCTAGCTTTTACTGGGTATTCTCATAAAGAAATAAAAGCTATAGTTGCTAGAATTGCTATTATAATTAGAGTTACTATTAACTCAACTAATGTAAATCATAGATTTTTTATATTTCCTTTTTTCATTTTTTTATTTTTATGAAAACTAAAAAACTCACTTAACACATAAAACTATAGTGTTAAGTGAGTTTTTTGCAAGAAAAAATTGCTTTTTTAAATTGACTTAAATTCAAAATATTTTTTAAATTTTTTTTCTTAAAAATGTAGGTACATCTAAATCCTCTTCTACTTGTGCCTTAGCTTGAGGAGTATCTTTAGAACTTATAATTCTAGAATCTGATACTGGTTTTTTACCAAAAGGATTTGTTTTTAATATAGATGGTCTTGCAGCTGAATCTGAACTATAACTTTTATTTGAATCTTCATCAAAACCTGTTGCAACAACTGTTATTTTTAAATCTCAATTGTATTCTTCATTTATACTTGCACCAAATATAATATTTGCTTCTGGATCAACTGATTCTGTAATTATTCTAGCAGCTTCATCTACTTCAAACATAGATAAGTCTGTTCAACCAGTTACATTGAAAAGTAATCATTTTGCTCAAGCAATTGATAACTCCAAAAGTGGAGATTCTATAGCTGATTGAGCAGCTTCTTTTGCTCTGTTTTCACCACTTCAATAACCTATACCCATAAGTGCTGAACCTGCATTTTTCATAACTGAAGTTACATCTGCAAAGTCCACATTTATAAGACCTGGTTGAGTTATTAAATCTGAAACTCATTGAACTCATTGATTCAAAACTTCATCTACTATAGAAAAAGCATCTAAAAGTGGAGTTTTTTTATCTATTATAGAAAGAATTCTATCATTTGGTATAGTTATAAGTGTATCTACTTTTTCTCTAAGAGCTTCAAATCAATCTATAGATTTTCACATTCTATTTTGTCATTCAAAAGAAAATGGTTTTGTAACAATTCAAACTGTAAGAGCTCAAATTTCTTTAGCTATTTCAGCAACAACTGGTGCTGCTCAAGTACCTGTTCATCAACCAAGTCCACAAGTTATAAAAACCATATCTGCTCATTCTAAACAAGATTTTATTTCTTCCCTAGATTCTTCTGCAGCTTTTTTTCAAACTTCTGGATTAGCTCAAGCTCAAAGTCCTGAAGTTATTATTTTTCAAATATTTAACTTCTCTGAAGCTAGAGAATTATAAAGTGCTTGAGTATCTGTATTTATAGCTATAAAATCTACTCATTCAAGTCCTGTTTCTATCATTCTATTTACAGCATTTTGTCATGCTCATCATACTCAAACTACTTTTATTTTAGCAACAGGAGATATAGAATTTTTTAAACTTACCTCTTGTGGTCAAGAACTAGGTTCTTTTACTTTACCCGATAAAAGGTCTTTTAACTTATCTTCTCTTTTATTTGACATATTTTTTTGGTTATTTTTATAAATTAAATTTAAAAATTTAGTTATTTATTAGCTGTTAGCTGATAGCTGATAGCTGTTAACTATTTAGGTAATATTCTTTGAAACATTTTCTTTAAAGATCACCAAAATCATTTTATATTTAAAGAAAACATAGGTGAGTTATCTCCGTAAATATTTGAAAGTATCATTGTTCATATTACTGCTGAGAAAACAGGGTCAGAAATGGAAGCATCTATTAATTCATCTTTTGAAACTGGTAATCATATAAATGATGGAAGTTTTAATCATTTTCTTGAAGTTTCAATAAATCATTTCATTTTTGCTCATCATCATACACAAACAGCTCATTCTGGCAACATACCATCTTTTCATATATTTTTTAATTCCTCACGAGCAAAATAAAATATTTCTTCATATCTTGCTGTAGCTATTTTTGATAAATATAATCTAGAAACCTCTCACTCTTCTGAAACTCAAAGTTCTTTTAAATCAAAACTACTATCTTTAAATCATTCTACATCTTCTAAACCAAGCTCTGCATATTCTAATTTAACTTTTTCAGCTAATGATGTAGATATTCTAAGGCCAAGTGCTATATCATTTGTAACATTATCTCAACCTATAGGTATAACTGATGAATATATTAAAACACCGTTCTCATAAACAGTAAGTCCAGTAGTAGAAGCTCAAACATCCAAACAAACAACTCAAAGTTCTTTTTGTCTTTTTGTTAAAACTCACTCTGGAGAAGAAAGTAAGTTTGGATATATATCATAAACTTCTATACCTATATCTGAAACTGCTTTTTTTATGTTAGTTAATATATTTAGATTTATAGAAAATATATTTACTATTATCTCTAATTTTCTAGCTGTCATTCAAACTGGATTTTTTATACCCTCATCTAAATCAACTATAAAACTCTCTGGTAAAACTTTTAGTATTTCTCTATTTGGAATATCAACTGATGATTTTGCTTTATCTAAAACTCTATCTATATCTTCTTCTGTAACTTCACTTCAAGAAATAGAAACAATTCAACTACTTCTAAAAACTTCCATAGCAGAAGTATTAAAAGAAATATAAGCTCATGAAACTTGTTCTCAAGCCATTTTTTCAGCTTCTTCCAAAGAAGAATCAAGATTAGCTTTAAATTCTTCCATATCAAGTATATTACCTTTTCTAATGGCTCTAGAATTAGAAATACCTATTCATAATATATGGAAATCATTATTATTTTCTTTATCAAAATATCATATAATAGTTCTAATTTTTGAACTTCATATATCAATAGTTGTTATAGCATTTGAAAGTCACATAATTTAAGTCAAATATAAATTAAAATAGTTATGTTCAAAAAAATTATACAGTTTTTTTAGCTTAAAATAAGTTTTCTATGTTTTCTGTCTATTTTTTAGATAACTAGATTATATCCTTAATTATATTATTTTCAAAAAAAGTTTGAAAATAATGTTAAAAACTTTTGCTTTTATTGAAAATATATAATAAAATATAGTTAAGCATTAAATTTAAAAAGAAAAAAATGAAGTGATTTTATATATTTTTCCAAATAGTTATCTTCTTGATTTTGCTGCTATTTTGATTTTCAGCAAAATATTTAGAGATAAACTTTTCTAATATAAATAACTTAGAACAAGCTTTGTTATATATAACAATAGTTATAATTGAATTTTTAATTATAATGTTTTTTGTGATTATATTTTACCAAAAACCAATAGAAAAATTAGAATACACTATAAAAAAATTTTTAGTTGGAAATTATACAAACAGTAAAAAAGAACTACCAAGAACTTTAAATAAAAGCCTAAATTACTGTATAGTATTTTTTTGAAAAACTCTTGATACCCTAAAAAATATAAAAGATGAATTTGTATATGGTAGAGAAATAAAATGAGAAGTTTCACTAGCAAAAGAAATACAAGAAAAAATGCTTACAAAAAAAATGATAGAAGTCCCTTCATTTGAAATAATTGTAAAATCAAAACCTGCTTGAGAGATTGGTTGAGATTCATTTGATATAATAAAACAAAAAGATAATTATTATATATATGTTTGAGATGCAACTGGTCACTGAGTTTGAGCATGAGTAATAATGACTATGGTAAATGCTCTTGTAAGTTGATTTTCCAAAATTTATGAATCTTGAGATAATGTGCTTATTAAAACAAATGAAATACTAAAACCTAGAGTAAAAGCAAATTTACTTATGAGTTTATTATTAGTTAGATGGGATGAAACAGAAAAAAGATTATTTATGACCTGAGCAGGTCATGAATATCTAATGATATACAAACAAAAAGATAAAAAAACATATAAAATAAAATCAAAATGAGTAGCTTTATGAATGGCAAAAGACATAAGTAAAGTAATAAAAGAAGTTGAATTAAAAGTAGAGCCTGGAGATATAATAGTTTTATATTCAGACTGAATAACAGAAGCAATAAACAAACCAAAAAGAGATGGTAATGAAATACTTTTCTGAGAAGATAGATTAGTTAGATCTATACAAGAAGCCCCAAATATTCAATGAAAAAATTATAAATCTGCAAGAAGTGTATTTAATAACATAACTATAAACTTATCTAAATTTATGTGATACAAATACACTCAACTTGATGATATAACACTTTGAGTTATTCAATATAAAACAAAAGATTATGACAAAAAAGATGACTTCCCTGAAAACATAAATGATGAACTTATAACAGAATGGAAATGGTAGTTCACAGTTTACAGTTCATAGTTTACAGTTCATAGTTACAGCAGAGCTGTGCTATTGTCATTCTGAACTTGATTCAGAATCATTAAATTGTAAATACCTTATTGTGCTATTGTCATTCCTGTGAAGACAGGAATCAATTAAATTGTTAATTCCTTATTGTGCTATTGTCATTCCTGTGAAGACAGGAATCAATTAAATTGTTAATTCCTTATTGTACTATTGTCATTCTGAACTCGATTCAGAATCATTAAATTGTAAATACCTTATTGTGCTATTGTCATTCCTGTGAAAACAGGAATCAATTGAATTGTTAAATACCTTATTGTGAATTAATAGTTAAAAGTTGAAAGTTAACTAGTAACTAGTTAAAAGTATAAAAAAATCTTGGCAACTTTCACAACAAATAAAAAAAATGTAAATGTTTTTTATAAATACAAACTTTACATTTTTTTTTTATTGACTAAAATAACTACAAATTAATTTTTATCAAAAAAAAAGTGAGTGAACAAAACAAATTAGCTGAACTTATATCTCATAGGATTGATTGAGACACTTTTGGTTATTATAAATTTCAAAATAAAAAAAATAATAAACAAGATGAAAAAGCATTAGATTCAAAAGAACTACTAGAATCAGAAAAAGAATACAAAAGTGCTCTTGCATACATAAAAGACATTATTTCTCCTGCTTTTATGAAAATCTATCCAAATAAAATACAAATAAACAATGTTATTTCAAAAACATTTTTTGTATATGCATACCCTACTTTTTTAGAATGAAATTGGCTTTCTCCTATTATAAACTGGGATGTAAAATTTGATATGAGTTTATACATATACCCTATAGACTCTGCTTTTATACAAAAATACCTAAGAAAAAGATTAACTCAACTACACTCTGAAAGAAGTATAAATGCAGAAAAATGACTAATAAATGACCCTGCTGTTGATGCTCAAATACAAGATGTAGAAGAATTAAGACAAAAACTAACAAGATGAGAAGAAAAATACTTTCACTTAAGCTTATATATAACTATATATGGTGATGATGAAGATAAACTAAATAAAGTATGAAAAGATATAGAAACTGTTTTAGCAGGTAGAAATGTATTACAAAAACAAGCTTTCCTTAGAAGTGAACAAGCTTTTATATCAACATGACCTTTTTGTAAAGATGAACTTTGAGTATATAGAAATATGTCTACTTGATGATTATCTACAACTTTCCCTTTTTCATCAAGCACATTATCTCATAATGAATGAGTGCTTTATGGTGTAAATACTCATAATAATTCACTTATAATATTTGATAGATTTAAAACTGAAAATGCAAATATGACAGTATTTGCAAAATCTGGTTGAGGTAAGTCTTTTGCTGTTAAGCTAGAGATTTTAAGAAGTTTAATGTTTGGAACTGATGTTATTGTAATAGATCCTGAAAATGAATATAAAGCCCTAATTGATAAAGTATGATGAAGCTATCTTGATGTAAGTTTGAATTCTAAACAAAGAATAAATCCATTTGATTTACCACTTTGAATGAAAGACCACGAAGAAAAACCTTGAGATTTACTTAGAAGTTGAGTTATAAATTTACTTGGTCTTATGAATCTGATGCTTTGAAAAATGACAGCAGAAGAAGCTTCAATTATGGAAAAAGCTATAATTACAACTTATAGTTTAAAATGAATTACTCTAGAAGATGATTCTATAGTTTGAAAAGAAATACCTGTAATGAAAGACTTGCAAGATGTACTTGAAACTATGGAATGAGCAAATAGTTTAGTAAAAAGGCTTGAAAAATTTACAAGCTGAATTTTTGGATGAATATTTTCTCAAAAAACAAACATAAACCTAGAAGATTGACTTCAAGTTTACTCTGTAAGAGACTTAGATGATATGCTTAGACCAATAGCTATGTATGTTGTTTTAGGTCATATTTGGAACAAAGTTAGATCTAGCAATAAAAGAAGAATGCTTGTAGTTGATGAAGCTTGGAATATTATGCAACATGAAGACTCTGCTAAATTTCTTTTCTGACTTGTAAAAAGAGCTAGAAAATATAATCTTTGAATAACAACAATAACTCAAGATGTAGAAGATTTCGTAGGAAGTAAATACTGAAAACCAATTATGACTAACTCCTCTATTCAACTACTTTTGAAACAATCAAGTGCATCTATTGATGTACTACAAAATGTATTTAAACTTACAGAACAAGAAAAATACATACTTCTAAATGCATCTGTATGACAATGACTTTTCTTTGCCGGAACAGAACATGTGTGAATTCAAGTTATAGCAAGTTACTTTGAAAGCCAAGTAATAGACACAAATCCAAATAGTAAATAACCCCCCTACGAGGTTATCCCGAAAACTGTCATCCTGAACTTGATTCAGGATCATTAAAATATTTTTTCCTTTAAAATAAGGAACTTTACATTTTATTGATTCTATATAACCAAAGAGAATGCCTTTAGGTGTAAGTGCGGAATGACAACTTTTTGCTATTTTTAAGACTGTTTCCTACATCTTTATCATTCTAACTTCCCTATGAGATTTTTTAACTAAAATCTCTACTTTTTTATTTTTTATATTTTTTCAAAGCTTATTAGAATCAACATAAACCTCTATAGGATTAAGTCTGTGAATATTTTTTATAATAACTTTTTTTGTATTCTTAAAAATAACTGATTTTTGCAAATTTATTTCTGCTTTTGGGGTTAAAATAAACTCATCTCTACCATGTTCTAAAATTGGTCAAAAAAGACTTCTATTGTATCAAGTAGAACCTGCTGGAGTAGAAACTAAAACTCAATCTCATCTAAACAAATACTTTTCTCTTCAAACCAAAACTTTTAAATCTAAAACCTTACCATCTCAAACAGTTACATTTACCTCATTAAAACAAACTCAACTATATTTTTTCCCATCATTTTCATAAAAAACCTCCAAAAGTGGATATTTAACTATTTTGTATTTTAAAAGATTTTTTAGATTTTTTCTATCATTTAATAAAAATCAAGTTGTTCAAAAGTTAAGTCACAAAAAAATTAAATCTCTTTTATAAAATTTTTTTACTGCTCTTAACAAAGAACCATCTCAACCCAAAACTAAAACTATATTTTCCTCTATTTTTGAAAATATAACTTCATATTCTAAATTTTCTACAAAAGACCTTAAATTTTTATTATTTTCATAATTATATGAATCATAACATATATAATTTTTTCAAATTTTTTTTGTAATCATAGTTTTTTTCTTTTATTTTTGCATATAAATTTTTATTATGTTAAAATTATATAGTATATCTTATTATATAGTATATCTTAACAAAAAAGTGTGTATAAAAAAATTATTTCTTATTTTAGTATATTCAAAAGACTAGAAATACAAGTTATTTTAGCAATGATTTTATGAATTTTTGTATGAAATTTCTTTCCAAGCCAAGTTTCTAATTTTTTTTGGGTTTGAGATTTATTTATGAAACTTCTAAAAGTGCTTCTTTGACCACTCTTGTTTTTTTCTATTTTAGTAGCAATACTTGGACTTTGAGATATGAAAAAATTAGGTGGAATATGAGTTAGAACTTTTGCTTATTATATGCTAACAACAACTCTTGCAATTTCTACTTCTTTAATAATGATGAATATTTTTAAACCTTGAAAAAGTATAGAAATATTTGAAAAAAATCTAAATTCTGCTCAAGAACCAATCACTCTAGAATCATTTATGTTAAACCTAATTCCAGATAATATAATGCAAGCTTTTGTTGATATAAATGCTATGCAAATAGTTATAATCTGAATACTTCTTGGTATAGCAATACTAGCAACAAAAAATAAATCACAAATAGATACTATAGAGAGTTTTACAAAATGAATAAATGATTGAATACTTAAATTTATAAGTTGGGTTATAAAACTAACTCCTTTTTGAGTTTTTGCTATAATAGCCAAAGTAGTAACAGAAAACTGAATACACTCTATGATATGACTTTTACCATTTATAGCAGTTATAGTTAGTGCTTTAGCATTACATGCTTTGGTAGTGTTACCATCTGTAGCAATAATTTTATGAAAATTTAACCCTTTGAAATATTTTTTACAAGTAAAAAAAGCTATACTTGTATGATTTTCTACTGCATCAAGTGCTGCAACTATGTGATTATCTATGAATGTAGCAAAAAATAAGGCAAAAATAAATGAAGAAGTTGTAAATTTTACTTTTCCTATTTGAACAACTATAAATATGGATTGAACTGCTCTTTATCAAGCATGAGTAGCTATTTTTATAGCTCAAGCAGTTTGAACATCTCTAAATTTTATAGATCAAATACTTATAGTTTTTATAGTAGTTTTAGCATCAATTTGAGCAGCCTGAATTCCTGGAGCTTGAATGATAATATTAACAACTGTTTTTATAACTATTTGACTTCCTGTAGAAGCAATTTTGGTAGTTATGGCTTTTGATAGAATACTTGATATGTTTAGAACTGCTGTAAATGTTTGGTGAGATCTAATAACTGCAAAAGTAATAGATGTTTATTACAATAAAAATCTAAAAAGTATATGAGAAAAGGTGTCTGAAAAAATATGACTTGAGCAAACATAAGATAATAAAAATAAGAAAAAGCAATAATACTATTTGACTTATATAAAATATAATTATAATGATTTTCATATAAAATATTATTAAACTATATTTCTTATGAAAGGTATAAATAAAGTTAGTTCTGTAGAAAATACTAATAAAACTGTTAAATCAGCAAATGCTCTTATAGAAAAAACAAAAAGAGAAGTTACAATTCGTACTTCCAGAGAACCATTATTAAAAAGGTGAGGTTTTCGTAGTAAAGCTGAGTGGGAAGAACTTAGAAATTCTCAAAAAGAAAGATTAGAAAGACTAAATAAAGCTTTTTGAAATAATTAAAAAATACTTATAAACTTTGTTATAAGTATTTTTTAATTATTAAGTGAAGTAAAAGTTACCAAAAAAATTTGCATTATTTGCATTTTTTTATATAATTTCAGAGCTTCTAAAAAATCCTAAAATATTTTAGGTAATTCCTGCATTTATAAATATATAAGTTTTTCCCGAAAACTAAACTAATTATATTTATAAAATGTAGAAAATATATTTATTTAAAAAAACTAAAAAATATGGCTGCAAAAGAAATTAAATGATACATAAAACTTCAAATTGCATGAGGTCAAGCTAATCCAGCTCCTCCTGTAGGTCCTGCTCTTGGTCAATACTGAGTACCTATTCAAGACTTCACTTCTCAATTCAATGAACAAACAAAAGATAAAATGGGAATCAAACTTCCTGTTATCATAACTGTTTATGAAGATAGAAGTTTTACATTTATAGTAAAACAACCACCTATGGCTGTTTTAATTAAAAATAAATTAAACAAA